>Ga0209101_1000067_pt1 | contig 85149 bp, 67 predicted proteins | sample ConPoolayeCmetaG_FD_185481 | JGI IMG/M metagenome (GOLD analysis project Ga0209101, IMG submission 185481) | Hot spring microbial mat communities from California, USA to study Microbial Dark Matter (Phase II) - Cone Pool mat layer C metaG... ... | reverse complement strand
CGCTGATACTGGGGACCCCGGGGCCGGGGCAGGCGCGCCAGCCGGAGGCGGTGGGGACCCCGGCAGCAGCGCGGTCGCGCAACCGGAACTGGCGGTAAGCCCCGACTGGCTCTCAGTTGGCAGCGTGAGTAAGACTGTCACCTTCAGCGTACTCAACGCGACGGGGCAAGGACTGGTGACATACTCTGTCGAGAGTCCAGTGTCATGGGCAACTGTCACGCCGGCCAGTGGGACGGTCAGCACCAATGTGGACACGATTACGGTAAAAATCGACCGGGACCAGCTCTACACCGGGCAGCATGTGGCGCAACTCCTGGTTCGGGATGCGGCGGGGCCGGTGCTGACGGTGACGCTGGTGGTCGAAAAACCGCTGACGTCGCCGCGGATCGTGCCCTGGCTGGAAGTGAATATCGCCGATGAGGCCGAAATCCAAAATGCGCTGGCCGGCCTGCGAGTGTGGCGGTACGTGACGGACACCGCCTGCATCTCGACCGGAATTGGGCGAGCCGCACTCTTCACGCGCCTGCGGGCCGAGATGCCCGACATGAAGATCATTCCCGGTTTCAAGACCTCCGGCCGCGTGTACCACCCCGGCCTCGACTCCATCGCGGGCTGGCAGCTTGTTGCCAGCGATATTGCGGAACTGGCCGCCGTGGCGGGCACCAATCAGGTCCTCCTGGAGAACGAGAGCGCCATCGACCGTTATCTGAAAGGCCAGGTCGCGGTCAACCTCGACCAACTGCGGGCGGCACTCCAGCAGCTACCGCCCCACATCGAGATCATCTGGTATCCGGGTGTCAGCACCACGCTGGACCCCGGAATTCAGCAGCGGTCCACGGATCTGTGCCGCGTCGTGGCGGAAACGATCAACCCGCGCTTCGTGGACCTCAGTTACGCCGACCCCGGATGGCCGACGTGGCCGCCTTCGTGGTACGCACGCGAAACACTGGCGGCGATCTCACCCAAGCCGACGTTCCCGATCGTTTATTTCGGGGCTTCGGACAACTGGCAGTGGTGGTACGAGTCGCAGGTGCGGACCGTGCTCCAGCAGCTCAGCGGCAAACCCGACACGCTGTTCTACCCCGGTCGCGCCCGCTGGGTGCAGTCCGCCCAGTTGATCGTTCAGGAGTTGCGCGAGGCCCCGTGACCAGTCGCATCGCTGAGCAAGGCCGCTGCGCGGCGCCGGCGCGCCGCGGCTTGCGAAAGGAACGTGCCGGGTAGGCCGGGCGGCTCCAGCCGGGATGTAAAGCGCGGTGTCAAGGCTCCCGCCCCACCACGAACCCGGTCAAGGCGGCGAGCTGGAGCACCGCGGCAAAACCGAGCTTCACGAGCACCGCCCCGGCCTGCACGGTGTCGCTGTAGAAGAGCCAGTCTGCCAAGGCAGCTAGGAAGAACCCGACCACGATGGCCTGGAGCACCGCCGCCGCCAGCCGAGCGACGGAGAACGTGCGGTACCGCCGCTCGCGGTCCAGCACGTCCAGCCGACCGCGGATCTCGCCGAGCACCTGCTCGATCCGTACCAGCGCCGCCACGACTTCCCGCGTCGCGTCCGCCGGCTGAGGAGAGGCCCCGCCGGCTTCCGGGCCGCCGCCCGCCGCGCGGGTTTCCGGGGAAAGTGGCATACGCACCTCACTTCGCGAGGGCTTCGATCACGGCCTGCCGCAGGAGCGGCAGCAGAATCTCGTGCTGACCGATGACCTCATGGCCGCAGCCCGGCGCCACCGGCCGCTGCGCGACGTTCTGCGTCGGCCGGTAATGCCGCAGCATGTCGAACACGGCGGTGTGCATTCCCTCCAGGCTGTGCCCCAGGTTGCGCGCCACGGACACGGCTTTCAGGAACACCTCCGGCAGGACGACGGCGGAGCCGAAATTCAGCCAGACCCCGCCGGCCGCGCCCGCCGCCGCCGCGGTCATGTCCGCGACCACCGCGCACAGCGTGCGGAAATCCGCCAGGGTCGCCGCGCCGAGTGCCTCGCCGTCCGCCTCGGCGGGCATGTGTACCGTGTCCGTCCCGATCGCCACGTGCACCGTTGCGGGAATGCCCGCGCGATACGCGGCGGCAAAAACGCTGCGGTCGCGGTACGGGGCGTCGCTCTCAACCAGCATTCGCCCGAGGGCCCGCCCGAGGCCGAGCCGTCGTCCGGCGACGGCCGCCGCGTTCATGCGGCGGCAGGTCTCCTCGACCATGCCGAAGCTCCCATCGCGAATCGTCGCGGCGACCTCCTCGCTGGTGGCCCCGGTCTCGGCCAGCTCCAGGTCGTGGATCGCGCCCGAACCGTTCGTCGCCACGGCGGTGACGATGCCACGCTCGATCAGGTCCACGATCAGCGGCCCTCCGCCGACCTTGATCACATGCCCGCCGAAGGCGAAGACGACCGGGCGCCCCGCCCGCCGGGCCGCCACGATCGCCTCCACGGCCGCACGCAACTCATTGGCCCCTAGAAAGCGCGGCAGCGCGGCCCACCACTCCGCGAACGTGCAACCCGGCGGCGTCGGCCGGCCCAGCGCCCCGACCTCGACCTTGTGAGCGCGCTCGGCCCACGACTTGAGGCGCAGACGCGACCAGTCCAGCGGCGGCGGGTCATAGGGCGCCGAGTTGCTCACGCGCGCGTCTCCAAGGCCCGCTTCAACGCGGCCTGCCAGGTTTCCCGGCCGGACAGCCATTCGAGCCGCAGGTCGAGCCGCATCAGCGGCGGGTCGTCGGTCGGCCACAGCGGCGCCAGTTTGACCCAATCCTTTCGCGTTGTCACGACCCATTCGGCCCGCGCGGCCCGCGCCGCAACGGCGGCCGCCGCCGCGTCGCGCGCGGTGTAGCGGTGATGGTCGCGGAACCGCGACGTCCCGACGAGCCGGGCGTCCAGGGCGACGGCCAGGCGCGCGAAGGTCTCAGGATTCCCCAGTCCGCAAACCAGCCAGACCCGGCGTCGAGACAAATCCTGCGGTGGACGCGGCGGACCCGCAACCGGCACGAGCGCGTCCGCGGCCACCCCCACCTCGGCCACGGCGCGGCCGGGGACGCGCTGAGCGACCGCGGCGCGCAGCGTCGCCCGCTCCGTCGGAGCGACCTGGTTCACACGCGTCAGGACGATCAGCCCGGCGCGGCGCAGTCCCTTGGTCGGCTCCCGCAGTCGCCCCGCCGGCAGGACCCAGCCGCCCCCCCAGGGGCACAGCGCGTCGATCAGCACGATATCGAGGTCGCGTCGCAGGCGGCGGTGCTGAAAACCGTCATCCAGAACGAGGCAATCCGCCCGATGGTCGGTACAGGCGCTGACCGCACCGCGGACGCGGTCGGCATCCACGACCACCGGCACCGCCGGCAGCGCGGCCCGGAGTTCGAGCACCTCGTCGGCCGGCTGCCCCGGTGCGGCCCGGTAGCCGCGCGTCAGCACGGCGGGGCGCCGCCCGGCCGCAAGCAGCTCGCGCGTGGTGGCGATGACCAGCGGCGTCTTGCCGGTGCCTCCGACTGTGAGGTTCCCGATGCTGATGACCGGCACACCGGCGGCGCGCGTCGCACCAGGCACCCGGTCGTACCAGGCGTTGCGCGCTGCCGCGACGGCGCCCCACGCGACCGCCAGCGGCGACAGCAGCCAGCGTGTCGGATCCACGGCCGGGAACCTCCCACCGGCGGACCTCAAAGCACGCCGATCGCGCGCTGCCAGCGGATGGCGCGCGGCACGCCCGCGCTGAGCGGCGTCTGCGGCTCGTAGCCGAGCAGCTCCCGGGCCTTGCGGATGTCGGCGACGTAGCGCATCACCTCGCCCGGGCGCGCCGCCTCGTAGCGCACGTCGGGTTCCCGCTGGAGCGTCAAGCCGATCAGGTTCACCAGGTCCACGAGCGTCGCGCCCTGTCCGTACGCCAGGTTGATCGTCTCCTCCCGCACGCGGCTACCGACCAGAGCGTCGAGGCCGCGGCGGATGCCGTCCACGCAGTCGTCCACGTAGGTGAAGTCCAGCACCTTCTCCCGGCCGTACACGGTGATGGGCTCCCCGCGGGCGATCTTGCGGATGAACAGCGGGATGACGCGCTCCAGGCGCTCGATGTCACAGTCGTAGCGGCCGTAGACGTTGCTGAAGCGGAAGACGACGTAGGGCAACCCGTAACAGCGCGCGTACGAGTAAATCAGCGCCTCGCCGGCGATCTTCGAGGCGCTGTACGGGCTCTCCGCCACGACGAAATCGGCGTGACTCTCGTCCGTCACATGCCGGGTGATGTCGCCGTAGACCTCGCGCGAGCTTCCGAACACCAGCGGCGTGCGGTGCCGGCGGCAATACTCGAAGACGCGAAACCCCATGTCGATGTTCTCGAGCGCCCGGTGCGGCTGCTCGACCAGCTCGAAGACTTTGGCGTGCGCCGCAAGGTGGACGACGGCGTCGAACCGCCCGCTCACGGGGAGCTCACCCGGCGTCGTGCGAAGCAGGTCGCAGAGGGTGGTCGGCAGCCGGTCCGTCCACGGATTGGGCCGCAGGTCCAGTCCGACGACCTCGTCGCCGCGCTCCAGCAGCGCCAGCCCCAGATTGGTCCCGATCTGTCCGCTCGAGCCGGTAATCAGCACGCGCATCGCGTCAGGCCGCCTTTCTGTCCCGCGAGTTTCACGCGTTGTACCCCCCGGCGCGGGCGACCGTCAACGCGGCCGCCCGGCGAGCCCGGCCAGGTCCGCAAAACACGGAGCCGGGCCCTATAAGCGCGCCGCCGTGGCGACGCGCCGCTTTTTCCTGCACAGGCCGAGCCGGTCGGGGAGTATGATTGCACAGGGGGGCCGACAGGACTCCGGGGATGCCGCTTCCGATGGCAGCGCCAGCGGAGCCGCGGGCCGCGCGTCGCGCCGCGGCCGGGCCGCGCCGCCAGACTCGTGCGAGGTGTGCCGATGAGACTCACAGGTCGCAGGCCGGTTGCCACCGGCGTCCTCGCGGCGCTTCTGGGCGCCGCCGCCGGCCACGCCACCACGGTCGTGCCCATGTCGCTCGCGACGCTGGCCGACCACGCCGGCCAGGTCCTGCTCGGCGAGGTTGTCGACGTGCGCTCGTACTGGGCTGACAACCCGCGTCGGATCGAAACCGAGGTCCGCTTAACCGGAGTGGAATACCTGAAGGGCGCCCTGCCCGATTCCCGGCCGGAGTTCACGCTGATCGTGCCCGGCGGCACGGTCGGCACGGTCACGGCCCGCATCGGCTGCGCCCCCGAATTCGCCCTCGGCGACCGTTAGCTGCTGTTTCTGCTACCCGAATACCGGGTGTTCCCGACCGTGGGTGTCGGTCAAGGCGCGTTTCGCATCCGCAACGACCCGGATGGAACGCCGCGGGTCTTCACCGCCGACGGCGACGCGGTCGTGACCATCGACGACAACGATTTCCCGCACACCGAGCGGATCTGCGGCGGCACGTCGGCCGAGACGCGTCTCGTGGCCCGTCGCGGCCTGCGCGTGCGGGTACGTACCTCCGCAAACCCGCCCCCGGCGCTCACGCTGGACGACTTCCGCGCGCGGCTCGCTCCCGTGCTGGCCGCCAGTCGCGACCACGGTCTGACGCAACCGGCCGGCCGACCGGTTCACGTCCAGTGGCAGGCCCGCCCGCTGCGCGCCGCGCCGGAGGCGACCGCGCCGCACGCCGCGCTGCGGGGGCTGGGGGCCGCCGTCGAGATGCCGGGCCCCGCGGAACGCTCGCGGTCGGAGGAGGAACCATGACCCGGCGAGTGCGTCAGTCCGCGCTGGTCTTGCTGAGCACGCTGGCGCTGCTCGTGACGCAGCCCCCCGCTGGCGGCTATTCGTATTTCACATGGGGCGGCGTGAAGGTGACCTGGTACGGGAATCAGAGTCTCCGCTATCTGTCGCCGACGACCTTTCCGCCGAACAGTGCCACCGACCTGCTGTACCGCAACGCGATGGGCCTGTGGGGCCTCGTTCCGGGCGCGAACTTCACGTACTTCTACCAGCGGCTGCCACAAGATTATCCGCTCGACCACTACGACGGCTACAGCGACACGATCGCGGTGCCCGCCTCGCAGCTCGACCCGGGCGTGCTTGGCGTGACGTACATGGTCAACAACGGTGCGTACTGGTTCGACATGGACATGGTATTCGCCGACTACCCGGCCGGCGCGGGCTGGAACTTCGCGGGCGCACCCGCTTGCCACGTGGTGAGCGCACCCGCCGCCCACGGTTTCTCCTTCCTGTTGGTCGCGACGCACGAGCTGGGGCACGCGCTGGGACTCGGACACGACCCGCTCGGCTCCGAGGCCCCCGGTGCCACGTGGTTTATCGGCACGATGAACCCGCGGTATCCGGCCGGTGGCCCGGTCGGCAGCCAGAACATCGTGGAGCTGCATGCCGACGACCGCGGCGGCCTGCGCTTCCTCTACCCGCGCTCCGGCGCGAGCACGCCCCAGCGCGACGTGGCCAACAGCGGCTACATCGCCGGCCCGCAGATCGGCAAGGCCATCCCGGCCACGTTCACGCCGACCACCATCGCGCCGGGCGGCGTTCTCACGCTGCGCGGCACGGTTGAGAACTTCGGCAACCGCAGCGTGCTCGACATCGGGCACAAGTTCTTCCTCTCGACCGACCCGGTGATCGACGCGAGCGACTACTCCCTCGGCGAGGTGCGCTGGGACATCGCGCTGGGCGATGCCATCGAGTTCGACGTCAGCGCCGAGATGCCGTCCGACCTTGCGTCGGGCACCTACTATCTCGGTTCCATCCTGGATCCCGCCGACGAGCTGCCCGAGAACTACGAGGACAACAATACGCACGTCTACTGCGCGCCGCTCACGGTCCCGCGCCTCCCGCCGCGGATCCATGAGCTGGGACAGGCTCTGGCGGCCTGTGGCGTGCCGTTCACCGGACCAGCGCCGCGCGTCACGCACCCGCTGAACATGGCGCCGATCACCTGGAGCCTCGACAACCCCCCGCCCGGCATGACGATCAATCCGTCCTCCGGCGTGATCCACTGGCCGCGCCCCGTCCGGTCACCGTTCCTTTACACGCTCATCGTGCGGGCCACGAACTCTGCCGGCTTCGACACGGTGACGTTCTATCTTGGCGTGGACCAGGGCCCGCCTACGATTCAGCCGATCGCCCCGCAGTCCACCCCGCACACCGGCCCGACCCCGCAGCTCACAGACCCGCCCTGCATGACGCCGATCCTCAACTGGTCGCTCGACGCCGGCCCGCCCGGCATGCAGATCGACCACGCGACAGGCGTCGTCTCCTGGTCGCGGCCGCGCTACCGCGCAACGCCGTACACCGTCAGCATCCGCGCGACCAACGCGGTCGGCAACGGAGTGCGGACCTGGCACCTGACCGTCACCGGTCTGCCCGGCGACCTGAACTGCGACGGCGCGCGGACCTTCGACGACATCGACCCGTTCGTGCTCGCTCTGGCCGGGGAGGCGGCTTACGCCGCCCAGTACCCCGGCTGCGACCGGCTGCTGGCGGACTGCAACGGCGACGGCGACGTCAACTTCAACGACATCGCCGCCTTCGTCGCCCTGATCGGCCACTGAGGCGCGGCCCGCGCTGCCGCGGCCGGTTATAATGCTCAAGCCGCTTGCACGCCGCGCGCCGGATGGGTTGGGCGACGGACGGCCGCCGCCTGCTCCGACGCGACCGGAGCACCGGCCCCCGAACCGGGAGACCCGCATGTACCGCCGCACGGCGATCGCGTTGCTCGCGTCGGCCTTCTTGGCGTCCGTGCTTCCCATCCCCGCCGCCCGGGCCGACGTGGTGCTGGGCGAACTCCGCCCGTTGCGCCAGCCGGACGGCACCACGATCATGGTGCGGATCTGGGGCGATGAGTTCTATTCGGTCGTCGAGTCGCTCGACGGCTACACGCTGGTGCCGGATCTGCCGTCCGGCTGGATCTGCTATGCGCAGCTCGACGCCGCCGCCGACCGGCTCGTCTCGACCGGCGTACCGGTCGGCACCGCAGACCCCGCCGCGCTGGGGCTGACGCGGCATCTGCGGATCTCGCCGACCGGTGCCGCGAAGCAGGCCGCCGCCAGCCGGCTGGATTTCGAACGTCGCCGCTACGACGCCCCGCTGGCCCCGCCGTCGGGCAGCGCGGGACTCCGCGGCCCGTCCACCGGCAACGTGCTGGGGCTCACGCTGCTGATCGACTTCGCCGACGACCCGGGGACGATCCCGCCCGCGGCCGTCGCCGCCTACTGCAACCAGGTGGGCTTCACCGGATACGGCAATAACGGCTCGGTGCGCGACTACTTCGCCGACGTCTCGGAGGGGCTGCTTCAATACACCAACTATGTCCCGGCGGCGTACTATCGCGCGGCCCAGCCCAAGAGCTATTACACCAACCCCAACATCGCCTTCGGCATCCGGGCCCGTGAGCTGATCCTCGAGGCCCTCACCGCGCTGGACGCCGGCGGCCTCGATTTCAGTCAGTTCGATGCGGACGGGAACGGCCGGGTCGACGCGCTGAACTGCTTCTACGCCGGCTATAGCAACAGCGCCTGGGCGACCGGCCTCTGGCCGCACGCCTGGACGGTCTACTTCTGCGCGGACGGCGTCTGCACGCAGAACTACCAGATGACGGACATGCAGGACAGCCTCAAACTGGGCACGTTCTGCCACGAGAACGGGCACATTCTGATGGGCTGGCCGGACCTGTACGACTACGACTACGACTCGAAGGGCGTGGGCTGGTTCTGTCTGATGGCCTACGGCGCCTTTGGCAGCAACGGCACGAATCCGGTGGAGCCCTGCGCGTACCTGAAGCTGACGGCGGGCTGGGCCAACCTGACCGTGCTCACCACGGCGCAGCTGTTGGTTTCCGTGCCGGCCGCCGGCAACGTCATCTTCCAGTACCCGCACCCCACGCTGCCCAACGAGTTCTTTCTGATCGAGAACCGCCGCCGCGTCGGACGCGACGCCGCTTTGCCGGACTCCGGCCTGGCACTGTGGCACATCGACACCAACGGCAGCAACAACCATCAGCAGCAGACGCCGACGCACCACTATCTGGTCACGCTGGTGCAGGCCGACGGCCGCTGGGACCTGGAGCGCAACGTGAACTCCGGCGACACGACCGACCTGTTCAAGGCGCCCACGTACACCCAGTGCACGCCGACCACCACGCCGAACACGAACTGGTGGAACGGCGGCAACTCTGGGCTTTTCATTACCAACATCAGCGCGGCGGGCGCGACGATGACCTTCTCGTACAACTGGAGCGGCGCCGACTGCAACGGTAACGGCGTTCCCGATCCGATCGACATCGCCGCGGGCAGCAGTCGCGACTGCAACGGCAACGGCATCCCGGACGAATGCGACATTAGCAATGCCACCAGCGCGGATTGCGACGCCAACGGCCGTCCCGACGAGTGCGACCCGGACTGCAACGGCAACGGGCTGCCCGATGCCTGCGAACTGGCCGGCACCAGCGGACTGGCCGGCGCCTACTACGACAACATCAACTTCACCGGGCCGCGGGTCGGCCGATTCGACCCGCAGATCAACTTCAACTGGGGCAGCGGGTCGCCCGGCTGGGGCTTCGGCGCGGACACGTTCAGTATCCGCTGGACCGGCTCCGTCGTCACCACCGGGGCGGCGGGGACCTACACCTTCTTTACACGCACCGACGACGGCGTGCGGCTGTGGGTCAACGGCGTGCTGCTTATCGACCGCTGGCAGAATCAGAGCGTCACGGAATGGTCCGGCACGATCATCCTCCAGGCCGAGACGGCCTACCCTCTGCGACTGGAGTACTACGAGAACACTGGCAACGCCGTGTGCGAGCTGCGTTGGCGGCCGCCGGGCGGCACCAAGGCGCTCATTCCGGCCGCGAACCTACGGCCGTTCCGCGACTGCGACGGAAACGGCGTCATCGACGATTGCGATCTCGTGGCCGGTAACCTGCACGATTACAACGGCAACTGGATTCCGGACGAGTGCGAACAGCCGCCGAACCAGCCGCCCGTGGTCGACGCGGGGCCGGACCAGCGCGTGCTGAACCCCGGACCGGTCGTGCTGGACGGCACGGTAACCGACGACGGGCTGCCCAATCCGCCGGGCGTGGTGACGACGACTTGGAGCGTCGCGTCCGGGCCGGGAGCGCCGGCGTTCGCGAATCCCTTCGCGGTGGACACGACGGCCACGTTCCCGGTCGCGGGTACGTATGTCCTGCGCCTCACGGCCGATGACGGATTCGTCGCGGTGAGCGACACGACGACCGTGGTGGTCGTGCCGCGCGGAGACACCAACTGCGACGGCGCCATCAGTTTCGAGGATATCGATCCGTTCGTCGTCGCGCTCAGTGGCGTAGCGAGCTACGCCGCTGCGTACCCCGATTGCTTGTGGCTGACGGCCGACTGCAACGGTGATGGCTGGGTGGACTTCGACGACATCGACGCGTTCGTCGAAACGCTGAGCGACTGACCCGGGACCGCCGGGCAGCGGACCGTCCGGACGGTGCGCCGTCGTTGGACTGGTGAGCCGGCGCGCGCCCACCGACAGCGGCGAGGCGCAAGGGTTACTTGGCCCTGGCTTCGTAGTACGCCCGATTCTTTTCAATATAGTGGCTGAGATGGTCGGGCAGATCGTCCTCGGAGAAGATCGCGCTCACGGGGCACTCGTCGACGCACAGTCCGCAGTCGATGCACGTATTCGGATCGATGTACAGCATTTCCGCCCGCGCGAAGTCCGGCTCGTCCTTGCGCGGGTGAATGCAGTCCACCGGGCACACGTCCACGCAGCTCGCGTCCTTGGTTCCGATGCACGCTTCGGTGATGTAATGCGGCACGCAGCGCCTCCAACGTCCCTGCACAACGGCCCGACTCCGTCTAGATTATAAGGGCCGCGGGGCGCCCGACAACACGCCCGCCGCGACCGGAGAGGACCGATGCCGCTCAAGCTCACCTGGACGGATGCCGAGGACCTCGGCCTGCTGCTGTGCGACCGGTTTCCGACCCAGGACCCGCTGCGCGTCCGCTTCACCGACCTGCATCGCTGGGTGTGCGAGCTGCCGGAGTTCGACGACGACCCCCGCGCCAGCAGCGAAGGCCGCCTCGAGGCGATCCAGATGGCCTGGCTTGAGGAATATCAGCGCCGCCGGCAAAGCCCCTAACAGCGCGGCGCCGACGTGCCGCGTGACGACGACGCACCGCGCGGCGGAACGACCCGGCGCGGCCGCCCGTCAGCCCCGTTGCAGCAGCCGCCGCAGGCCGCGCAACAGCCCGCCGCCCTGCGCCACGGCCGCCACCACGATGATGACGCCCTTCAGGATGTCCTGAATCTCGCTCGACACCGCCCGGAGTTGCAGGATGTTCGCGAGATAGCCGAAGATCAGCACGCCCACCAGCGTCCCGAGAATGTTTCCGCGCCCGCCCATCAGGCTCGTGCCCCCGATCACGACCGCGGCGATCGCGTCCAGCTCTTTGCCCTGCCCGGCGTCGGCCTTCCCCTGCGTGTATTGCGCGCAGTACAGCACGGCCGCCAGCCCCGCGAGCACCCCGCTGGCCGCATATACGAACATCCGCACGCTCGCGACCGGCACGCCCGCCAGCCGCGCGGCCTCCGCGTTGCCGCCGACCGCGTAGATGTACCGGCCGAGCGGCAGCTTGTGCAGCAGAAAGGCCGCGGCGCACCACGCCCCCAGGAGGAACAACCCGGGCACGGGCAGCAGCTTCAGGTCCTGGACCCGCCCGCTCGGGAGCCGCTCCTGACCAACCGTCAGGATCGTCGCGCCCAGTTGTTCGAAACTCACCGGCGCGCCCCGCGTCCGCCCGTCGCCGACGTAGATCGGGTGGATCTGGCCGCCGCTTCCGGCGATGTACTTCGCCAACCCCACGGCCGACACCATCATCGCCAGCGTCACGATGAAGGGCTGAAGCCGCGTCCGCACCACGATGACGCCGTTGACGAGCCCCAGCAGGCCGCCGACCACCGGCACCGTCAGCAGCACCCCCAGCGTGGAATAGCCCCGCCCCGCCGCCGCGCTCGCGAGCCACCCCAGCGCCAGCGCGCCGCCGCAGGCGGCGACGCCGACCAGCACGGCCCGGCGCCGCCGGCCCGCGGCGTGCTGTCGCGCCACCCACGGCCCGACGAGCGCCGCCGCCAGCGCGACGATGCCCGCCAGCACGATCATCTCGGCGCGTCGCGCCGCGTCGGTCTCGCCGCGTTCCATCAGCAGGATCGCACAGACCACCGTGCCCAGCGACATGACGCTCCCGACCGACAGGTCGATGCCGCCCGCCAAGATCACGAGCGTCATACCGACCGCCAGGATGCCGTTGACCGACACCTGCGCCAGGACGTCCCGCTGGTTGGCGATCGTCAGAAACTGCGGATGCGAAAGGACCCCCGCCGCAAAGACGACCCCCAGCCCACCCAGCAGCGTGAGCAGTCGCAGCAGCCCGCCGAGTCGTCCGCCGGTGCCATCCATAGGCGGCCGGATGCTACCATGATGCCGCGCCCCCCGCACGCGGGCCGCGCCGGTGGAGCGGCGGCCGCGTGCGACTAGGATAGCAGCCCGGCCGCGGCGAGCCGGTGGTTCGCGAACGGCGGCCGCGCAGGCCGAGGACGCCAGCAGGAGTTGTGCGCAGATGACGCCGGGTACTACGCCGTACACCGTGACCTTGATGCCGGGGGACGGGATCGGACCGGAGGTGACGCAGGCCACCTGCCGCGTGCTGGAGGCCGCCGGCGCGCCGCTGCGGTGGGAGCGCTGCGAGGCGGGCGCCGCGGTGTTCAAGCAGGGCCTGGCGACCGGCGTCCCGCAGGAAACGCTCGATTCGATCGCCCGCAACCGCGTGGCGCTCAAGGGCCCGCTGGAAACGCCGGTCGGCTACGGTGAAAAAAGCGCCAATGTCACGCTCCGGAAGCTGTTCGAGCTCTACGGCAACGTGCGGCCGTGCCGCGAACTGCCGGGCGTCCCGGCGGTCTTCGCCGGACGTCAGATCGACCTCGTCGTGGTGCGCGAAAACGTCGAGGACCTCTACGCCGGGATCGAGCACATGCAGACGCCGGGCGTCGCCCAGTGTCTGAAGCTCGTTACGCGCAAGGGCTGCGAGAAGATCATCCGACTGGCCTTCGAGCTGGCGCGGGCCGAGGGGCGGCGCAAGGTCACCTGCGCCACCAAGGCGAACATCATGAAAAAGACCGAGGGCCTGCTGAAGTCCACCTTCGAGGAACGGGCCCGCGAATATCCCGACATCCAGACCGAGCACGTGATCATCGACAACCTCGCGCATCAGCTCGTCCGCTGGCCCGAGCAGTACGACGTGATCGTCACGACCAACATGAACGGCGACATCATCAGCGATCTGACCAGCGGCCTGACCGGCGGACTGGGCCTGGCCCCGTCCGCCAACATCGGCAACGAGGTGGCCATCTTCGAAGCCGTGCACGGTTCGGCCCCCAACCTGGCCGGCAAGGACCTCGCCAACCCGACCGCCCTCATCCTCTCAGCGGTGATGCTGCTGCGGCACCTCGGCCTGTTCGACGTGGCAGAGAAAATCGAGCACGCCGTCGTCGTGACGCTCGAGGAGGGCCGCCACCTGACGGTGGACCTCGTCGGCGACGACCGGGCCGCGACCTGCACCGAGTTCACCGACACGGTCATCGCCAACCTCGGGCGACGCTCGCCGCACTGGGCCACCCATGAGTACCGCCCGATCCGCCTGCCGCGCGTGGACCCGCGCCCGGACCTCGTCCGCGTCCGCTCCCGACGCGTCATCGGTGTCGATCTGTTCATCGAGTCCGGGCTCGACCCGCACCAGCTCGGCGAAAGCCTGGACCGCCTCGTGGCGGCGCTGCCGCTGCAGCTGAAGATGATCAGCAACCGCGGGACGAAGGTGTACCCCGGCCCCCGCCAGACGACCGACTGCGTGGATCATCACCGCTGTCGGTTCGTGATGCGCGACGAGTCGCGCGAACTCAACGACCACGAACTGGCGCTGCTGGTGGAGCGCGTCGGGGCGGAGCACCGCTGGATGCACCTCGAGAAGCTCCAGGTGTTCGACGGCGAGCCGGGCTTCACGAAAGCCCAGGGCGAGGACTGAATCCTCCCGCCGGCGCACCGCCCCGCTTCGATCTGCTCCGCGGCGGCCGCCCCGCCGCGGTCGCGCCGCAGCCGCCGCGCCGGGCTGCGCGCCGGCACCGGACGCCGCGCAGCGCCCGGCGTCGTCGGTGTGGTTGGACCGCCGGGATGCCGCCGCGGCGCGGCGCGCGGCGGCGCATCACCCGCAGCCGACGGTGCTTGCCCCGCGCTGGCCCGCTCCCGCTACAATCCGCGTCGCGGTCAACCGCGTGGGTACCTGAATGCTGTGGCTCGCCGTTGCGATTCCGTTCGTGGCAGCGCTGCTCTTGCCGGCGCTGGCGACCCGGTTGCGCGGCGCGGTCGGCTGGGTGGCCGCGGCAGCGCCGCTCTCGGCCGGGCTGCTGCTGCTCGCCGCCCTGCCGCGTTTCGAGCCGCACTCCGCGGCCTGGCTCCCCGATGTTCGCAGCGCTTGGCCCTGGGCGCCGGGCTGGGGCGTCCACGCCGCCTTGCGGCTGGACGGCCTGTCGGCCACCTTCGCGCTGCTGATCGCCCTCATCGGCGCGCTCGTCACAGCCTACGCCGGGGCCTATCTGGGCGACGACCCGCGCCGCGGCCGCTTCCTCGGCTATTTGTCGGGCTTCACTGGCGCGATGCTGGGGCTGGTGCTTTCCGACGATGTGCTCACCCTGTTCGTGTTCTGGGAACTCACGAGCGTCACTTCGTTCCTGCTGATCGGGTTCAATCATCGGGCACCGGAGACGCGGGCCGCGGCGCTGCAAGCGCTGCTGGTCACCGGCGTCGGGGGCCTGGCGCTGCTGGCCGGGTTCCTGCTGCTTCAGATGGCCGCCGTGAGCGCCGGCGTGCCGGCCGAATACGCCGGACGCATCTCAACGTGGCTCGGCCTCGGTCCGGTACCCGCCCCCGACCTTCGCGGTTCGGCCCTCTACATCCCCGCGCTGCTCCTGGTGCTCGGCGGGGCGTATACCAAGTCCGCACAATGCCCGTTTCACTTCTGGCTGCCGAACGCCATGGCCGCCCCGACCCCGGTCAGCGCCCTGCTGCACTCCGCGACCATGGTGAAGGCCGGCGTGTTTCTCCTCGCCCGCCTGGCGCCCGCGTTGGGCGGGACGGATCTGTGGCACTTCCTGGTCACCAGCGGCGGCGCCCTCACGATGCTGACCGGCGCCGTCCTCGCGGTCGGTCAGCACGACCTGAAACGCATGCTCGCCTACACGACGGTCAGCGCGCTGGGCACACTCACACTGCTGCTGGGGCCCGGCACGGACGCCGCCTTCAAAGCCTTCACCACCGTCCTCGTCGCGCACGCCCTCTACAAGGCCGCGCTGTTCCTCGTCGCCGGCAGCATCGACCACGCCACGGGCACCCGCGATGTGACGCAGCTCGGCGGGCTGGGGCGCCTCCTGCCGCTGTCAGCTGTGGCCGGCGTGCTCGCAGCGCTGAGCCAGGCCGGCGCCCCACCGCTGTTCGGCTTCCTCGGAAAGGAGCTGCTGTACGGCGCCACGCTGGACCTCGGCAGCGGGGTGCTGCTGGGCACCGCCCTGGCCGCCAACATCCTTCTCACCGCGACGGCGCTTCAGGCCGGGGTGCGGCCGTTCATCGGCCGACGGCCCGAAACGCCGCATCCCCCGCACGAAGCGCCGCCGGCGATGTGGCTCGGGCCGCTCGTGCTCAGCGGTCTGGGTCTGCTCATGGGCCTGTTGCCCGGCGGGTTCGATGCCACGCTGGGCAGCGCGATGACGACCGCGGTGGCCGGCCGGCCGCTGGTTCTCAAGCTGGCCCTCTGGCATGGGCCGAACCTCGAGGCGCTCATGATCCTGGGACTGGGCGCCGTGACGCTCCTGGCCGGCTGGGGCGTGTACTGCTGGCTGCACGGGCGGCTTGAGGACGTCGCGGCGCTGGGCCGCCCGCTGGCGCGAGCCGGGCCCGCGCGGTTGTATCAGCATCTGCTCGAGGGCGGACTGCACGCCGCGCCGGGGCTGACGGCCCGCGTGTTCGCGTCGCGCTCCCGATCCGACCTGCTGATCCTCTTCTCCGCCATCGTGCTGGTGATCGGGGGGCCGGCGCTGTTGGCCGCCGGCGGCGTGCGCGGACCCGACCTCCTGACCGAACCCGCGCCCGCGCTGCACGAACTGGGTTTGGGGGCCCTGGCTCTCACCGGGGCGGGCTTGGCCTTCGTCGCCCGCTCGCATTTGTCCGCCATCGCGGCCCTCGGCCTGACGGGCACCTCCGTCGCGCTCATCTTCGCGTTGCACAGCGCCCCGGACCTCGCGCTGACGCTCTTCCTAACCGAGACGTTGACGGTCGTCCTCTTCGTCTCCGTCTTTCGACGCCTGCCGGTGCATCGGGGCCGCCGCGGCCGACTGGAGCGCGTGCGTGACGTCCTGGTCGCCGGCTTCGGCGGCGCGGTCCTGGCCGTGCTTCTGCTGGCCGCCAACGTCTCTCCGGAACCGACCGAGCTGGCGCGCTTCTTCGCGGAAAGAAGCCTGCCGGAGGCCTTCGGGCGCAACGTCGTCAACGTCATTCTCGTGGACTTCCGCGCCTTGGACACGCTCGGCGAGATCACCGTGCTGGCCGTCGCAGCCCTGGGGGCGCTCGGCCTGCTTCAGACGCGCCCCCGGCCGACGTCCCGCCCGGTCTCGCAGCTCGAGGCCCCCGCCGCGCTTCCCGCACCGCAGCGCTCCGTGATCCTGAGCACCGCGGCCCGCCCGATCATGCTGCTGCTCACGATGTTTTCCATCTTCATGCTGCTGCGGGGCCACAATCTCCCCGGCGGCGGGTTTATCGGCGGGCTGCTGGTCGCCACCGGCTTCGTCCTGTTCATGCTGGCCAGCGGACCGGACGCCGCCCACCGCGTGCTGCGCATCACGCCGACGCAACTGACGGGGCTCGGGCTGGCGGTGGCGCTCGGCAGCGGCCTGGTGGCCTGGCTGCTCGGCCGCCCGTTCCTGACGGGTGTGTGGCTTCCGGCCCCGGTGCCGGGGCTGGGCAAGGTGGGCACGGTTCTGCTGTTCGATGTCGGCGTCTATCTCGTGGTGCTCGGCGCGACGCTGGCGGTGCTCCTGACACTGGCCGAGCAATGGTTCGAGGAGCACACCTAGGGCCATGCTCGCGATGCTGGCCATCACCGCCGGGGGGCTTTTCGCGACCGCCGCCTATCTGCTGCTGTCGCGCAGCGCCGTGCGCCTGGTGCTGGGGCTCGTACTACTGAGCCATGCCGCCCTGCTCTCGATCTTCATCGCCGGCGGGCTGGTCCGCGCCAACCCGCCCCTGGTGCCCGAACACGCGCTCGCCCCGCCGCCCGGCGCCGCCGACGCCGTGCCGCAGGCGCTCATGCTCACGGCGATCGTCATCAGCTTCGGGATCACCGCCTTCGCCGCCGTTCTGGTGCAGCGGCTGGTCAGTGCCACCGGCCGCGACGAGTCGGACCCGCCGGCGTCGTCCGACGCGGAGGACGCCGCATGAGCGTCCTCCTCGTCCTGCCGCTGATCATCCCGCTCGCCGCCGCCGTGCTCGCCCTGCTGTCGAGCCGCACGGCCGCGGTCCAGCGGGCCATCGCCGTCGGCGGCGCCGTCGCCCACGCCGGCTCGGCGGCCGCGCTGCTGTTCCTGGTGCTCCGGCACGGCGTCACCGCCGTGCAGGCCGGCGGCTGGCCGGCGCCGTTCGGCATCACGCTGGTCGCCGACATCACCAGCGCGCTGCTCGTTCTGCTGACCGGAGTGCTGGGCGTGGCCGTGACGCTGTCGGCGGTCGCGGACGTGGAAGCGCCGGCGCAGCGGCGCGCCTTCTTCGCCGTCTTGCAGGTCCTGCTGATGGGCGTCAGCGGTGCCTTCCTGACCGGCGACCTGTTCAACCTGTACGTGTGGTTCGAGGTCCTCCTGCTGGCGAGTTTCGTGCTGCTGACGCTGGGGGGTGACCGCGACCGGCTGCGTGCAGGTGTGCACTACGTGGCGGTGAACCTGGTGGGCTCGACTGTCTTTCTGATCGCCGCCGGTCTGACATATGGCACCGCCCAGACCCTGAACTTTGCCGACCTCGCCTTGCGGCTGCCGGCGCTGCATACGGAGCATCCGCGGCTCGTGCTGGTGCTGGCGGCCCTCTTCATGCTGGCGTTCGGTCTGAAGGCGGCGATGTTCCCGCTGGGTTCTTGGGTCCCCCAGTCCTATCCCGCGCCTCCGGCCGCCGTCGCGGCCATGTTCGCCGGCATCCTGACGAAAGTGGGCGTGTACGCCCTGTTGCGCATCCTGACCCTGTGTTTCCCGCCGCTGCCGACGCTCCAGACGTTCCTCTTGTGGCTGGCCGGACTGACGATGGTGCTCGGCGTGATCGGCGCGGTGGCGCAGGTCGAGATGCGCCGGATCCTGGCGTTCCACAGCATCAGCCAGATCGGCTACATGCTCCTGGCCACGGCGCTGGTCGTCGGCGCCGCCCCGGCGGCGCGTCCCGTCGCCGTGGTCGCGCTGCTGGTCTTCATGGTGCACCACGGCCTGGTCAAGAGCAACCTGTTTCTCGTCAGCGGGGCCGTCGGCGCCCTCCGCGGCACCACGCGGCTGGAGCCGCTAGGCGGCCTCGCCACGGCGGCACCGCAGTTGGCCATGCTGTTCTTCATCGCCGCACTGAGTCTCGCGGGCCTGCCGCCGCTGTCCGGCTTCTGGGCCAAACTGACCGTCGTTCAGGCGAGTTTCAACGCCGCCCAATGGCCTCTGGCCGCCGCGGCCCTCGGCACCGGCCTCCTGACCCTGCTCAGCATGATGAAGATCTGGAACGAGGTCTTCTGGAAGGCGCCGCCGCTCGATCCTGCTGAGCCGCCGCGGGCCCTTCCCGCGACTCGTCGCGGCCCGATCATCGGACTCGTCGTCCTGATCGTCGCCGTGGGGCTGTGGCCGGGCCCGCTGCTCGACCTCGCCGGGCGGGCCGCCGAGCAGTTGCTCACCCGTCAAACGTACATCGATGCGGTCGGACTCGTTCGTCCGTTCGGCGCGAACGGGGCGCTGGGCGACGGCCCGCCGGTCGTTCGGGAGCCCCCGCCGTGAGGTACTTCCTCGCCAATCTGGTGCTGGCCCTGATCTGGTGGAAGGCCACGGGCCGCCCGGAGCCCGGACCGGCCGCGGTCGGCTTCGTGGTCGGCTATCTGGTGCTCTGGTGGCTTCAGCCGGTGCTCGGCTGGAGCAGCTATTTCCGCAAGCTCCCAGCGGCCCTGGTGCTCGCGGCGGTATTCGTGTACGAACTCACCATCTCCAGCCTGCGAGTGGCCTGGGTGGTGATCACGCCGGGCGCCCGGTGCCGCCCCGGCTTCGTGCAGGTGCCGCTCGACGCCACGAGCGACGCTGAAATCACGCTCCTGGCCAACCTCGTCACACTGACGCCCGGAACGCTCAGTCTGGGCGAGTCGCCCGACCGCCGAACGCTGCACGTGCATGCGATGTTCCTGGAAGACCCGGAGGCGATCTGCGCGAATATCAAAAGTCAGTTCGAGCGCCGCATCCTGGCGCTGCTGCGATGAATCGGACCTGCGCATGACCGTGTTGCTCGACAGTCTGCTCGCGCTGCTGCTGTTGGCCGTCGGGCTCGCCAGCGTGCGACTGGGCCGCGGTCCGAGCCTCGCGGACCGCGTCGTCGCGCTGGACGTCATCTCGGCCCTGGCCGTCGCCCTCCTCGCCCTCGCCGCGGTGCGGCAGCGGCTGCCGGTGCTGCTGGACGCGGCCTTGCTGGTCTCCCTCGTCAGCTTCGTCGGCACCGTGGCGTTCGCTCGTCTGATCGAGCGGAGGTCCGACCGATGACGGCGCAGCATGGGGTCGCCATGGCGCTCGCCTCCGCGGGCGTGTTCTTCTGTCTCGTGGCGGTGGTTGGGATTCTGCGCCTTCCCGACCTCTTCACGCGCATGCACGCCGCCAGCAAGGCCGGCACGCTGGGCACGGTTTGCACCGTCCTCGGGGCGGCGCTGTTCCTCGGCGAATGGGGCGTCGGCGTCCGCGGCGTGCTCATCATCATTTTCATGCTCCTGACGGCCCCGGTGGCCGCCCACATGATCGCCCGCGCCGTTTACACCGCCGGCGCCACCGCGCCGCCGAGATTCCCCCCGAGCCGCAACGCAACGGCCGACGCGAATCCGCCCGCCCCTCCGCCGTGCGACACCTCCGCCGCCGACTGATCGGCCCTCGCTGCTCAAGCACTCCGATGTCCGCCGCCGATCAAAAACCTGCCGCCCGACGGCGGCCTGCCGAACCATGCTGACTCTCTCCCGCTACTGGCTGGCCGGCCGGCGGGTCGCGTCCGACGCCTTCGGGCGACGCGACCCCTGCATAGTCGATCTCGCGGCCCATCGCGCGGCCGCCGTGGCGTGGCTGGCGCGTGCGCAAGATGTAGCCGGCGACGGCGGCGTCCCCGCGAGCTTCCACTTGCGCGAGGGCTGGTGCCCGAGTTATCCGGAAACCACCGGCTACATTGCCGCCACCTTCCTGCACCTGGCGGGCTTGCCGGACATTCCCGACTCGCAGGCCGCCGACCTCACCGCTCGCGCCCGTCGTATGATCAACTGGCTGCTGACCTGCCAATACGACGACGGAGGCTTTCCCGGCCAGTTTGGCAACCGCTCCCGGAAACCGATCGTATTCAACACGGGACAAATCCTGTTCGGGTTGACCGCTGCAATCGACGCCGGCATCGCAACCCCGTCGGTTGAGCGCGCGGCCGAGCGCGCCGTGAACTGGCTCATCCGCCAACAGGACGACGACGGCTGTTGGCGTCGCTGCGAGTACCACGATACGCCCCATACGTACAATACTCGGACGGCGTGGGCGCTCGCGGCCTACGGCCGCCTCGTGGACGACCGGCGCGCGTTGGATGCGGCTGCGCAGAACCTGCGCTGGGCGCTCCAACGATGCCAGGCCGACGGATGGATCGAGCTGTGCGCGTTTCGTCCCGGTGAACCGCCGTTTCTGCATACATTGGCCTACGCCATTCAAGGCTTCCTCGAGGCCGGACGTTTGCTGGGCTCTGAGCCCGCCGTCGCCGCCGCCGAGTGCGCGGCCCGCCGCATCGCGCAGGACCTAAGCGAAACGGGCGGGGTGCCGGGGGCATACCACCCCGGCTGGCGACCGGCGGCCCGCTTTCGCTGCCTGACCGGCGAGGCGCAGATGGCAGTCGTTTGGGCCCGCCTCGCCGCGGCTTCACGCGAGGCGGAGCTAATCGCCGCCTGCGACACGGCGGTACGAGCGGTGGCCGCCACGCAGGATCTCACGGGACCGGCGGAGACGCGTGGCGCGATCGCCGGGTCGTCACCGATCTGGGGGCGCTACTCCCGCTTCGAGTTCCCCAACTGGGCCGCGAAGTTCTTCATCGACGCCGTCACGGCCCACGCCGCCCTGACGCGCGCCGCCGGCGAGGTGCGGCCGTGCGGGTAGCAGTGCTGTGCGGGCCATCCATCCGCGCGATGTACGTCGCGAACGTACTGTGCGCCCGTCTGCCCGTGGCGCTGATCGTGCGGGAGACGGGTCACGAATGGTCATGGCCGGCACTGCGACGTGCGCTCCGCCCCGGGGCGCTGCGGGTGCGCATGCGGCAGGCCTTGCGGGCGTGGCGCCGCCGGCGCCGCTTCAACGAGCGCGCTTTCTTTTTCGGCGCCCGACCGGCCCGCTTCGACGCTCCGCACCTCGTGCACGAGTGCTCCCACATCAACGCTGCCTCCGTGGCGGCTGCGGTGCGTGCCTGCGGGGCCGACGCTCTGGCGGTGTTCGGCACCTCGCTGATTCGCAATCCGGAGCTCCTCGCGATCGCGCCCGACCGCACGCTGAATCTCCACGGCGGCATCTCACCCGAGTACCGGGGCGCGGATAGCACGTTTTGGGCGCTGCTGGCGCACGATTTCACCCGCATCGGCTGCACGATCCACCGTATCGATACCTGCATCGACCGGGGCGAACTGATCGCGTACGTGCATCCGCGCATCGGACCCGGCTTGCGCGAAGAGCAACTCTTGAGCGCTGCCGTACGCGACGCAGCGCCGGTGTTCGCGGAGGCGTTCATCCGCCTGGCCGCCGGGGAGCCGCTCGGTTGCCCGCAACCGCCCGGCGGACGCTTGTTCCTCGTCCGCGACCGCCGCGGCCGCCACGACCGCGAGCTCGACGAGTGGTACCAACGCGGAAACTTCCCGCCCGTCGAGCTGCCGCCCCGCATCGTCTGGCACGCGGCTCCGGCGATGACGCCGGCCGCGATGCCCGTTCCCACCTCTTCCGCGGCGGACGGCCGCCGGCTCGACCCCTTCCGCCGCATCCGGTAACTTGCGCTGGCCTTTCCTCCTCCCGTCGCCACGCCGACGGTGGTTGCGCTGTCGACCGCGGCTGCGCGGTCGACCGAGGCCCGCCCGGCCGAAGCGCGGGACCGGGCAGGCCAAGGGACGCCGATGATGCTCTCGACGCCCGCGGACTCGACGTCGGTCGCCACGGTGGGCCGTCTGCGGCTGAGGCGCTTGTTCCTGCGTGCGCTGGTGATCTCTCTCGCCGCCGGGGTCCTGATCGGCGCCGGCGCCTTGCTCTTGCCGATTCCCTTCAGCCGCACGACGCAGAACATTCTCGGGTCGCTCGCCGGTCTAGCGGCGTATTGCAGCCTGGCGATGGGCTGCGCGGACGCGCTCGAGAAGCAGCGCTGGCCGCGTCTGAGTGCCGCGATGCTGGTCCTGCTCGTGCCGGGTTTCCTCGTGCTCCTGACGTGCATCTGGGCTCGCTCGCCGAGCGAGGAGCTGTTGTTCCGTGGCGTCCTTACCACGCTGGTCCTGTTCGTGGCATATCCGGTCGCGATACCGAGCGCGGACCTGCTCGAGCGCGGTCAGCAGCGCGGCCCGGCGACCGTCGCGCTCGGAAGCTGCGCCATCGCCGTCCTGCTGCTGCTGACGGGCACGTGGACCGACGGGTTCCTCGACGACGAGACGTCCGTCAAGACGACGGCCACCGCGTGCGTCGTCGCGCTGTCCTGTGCGCACATGTGCGTCCTGTTGCGCGTCCCCGGCAGCGCGACGCTGGGCACGCTCACGCCCCTGACGATGGGGTGTCTCTGGCTGGTCGCGGCACTGATCGTTGGGGCGATCTGGGCCGAGGTCTCGAGCGAGTGGTACTACCGGGTGCTCGGCGCGCTCGCGGTGCTCGCCGTGGGTGGTTCGCTCGGCGTGCTGATGCTGGCCAAGCTCCGCCAAGTCCGACGGCTCGAGACCCTCGAATCCGCGGTCGCGCGGGTGGAGCTGCGGTGTCCGCGGTGCACCCAGGTCCAGACGGTGGACGCCGGCGCGAGCCGCTGCGTCGCGTGCGGGCTGAAGTTCCGCCTCGACGTCGAGGAGCCGCGGTGTGAAAAGTGCGGCTATCTGCTCTGGCAGCTCCCCGAGCGGCGCTGCCCGGAATGCGGGACGCCGTTCTGAACGCCCCGGGTTCCCGCGCGGACCGCCGCTCCCCGCGTTCCAGCAACCGAGAAGTACACTCCCGGCCACGTCAACGATTCACGCGGCGGCCACGCTCAAGACGGGCTTCCCGAGTCGGGGCAGGCAGTGCGCCGGGACGCGGCGGGCTCAGATCACCCAGTCCGCCCCGTCCACCGTTGCCGTGGTAACGAATGGATCGAGTTTGACGGACACCTCGAGCCCCGAACCGACCGGCAGCAGCACGCTACAGAACTGCGGATGCGACCGCATGTGAGCGACGAACTCGCTCAGCTCGGCCTCGTGCGACGTCACATTGTCGGTTACGAGCGTCGCCCGGTGTGCCAGCTTCGGAAACACGAGCTCAAAGTACGCCCGCGTCCCGGCCTTGTCGGCATCGAGAAACACGAAATCGAACGGCCCCTCCAGCTCGCCGATGACGTCCTCCGCGCGGCCGTGGACGACCGTCACCGACTGCGCCAGGCCGCCGCGTCGGAACGTTTCGCGGCTAAGCGCCGCCTTGGCGGCGTTCATCTCGATGGTCGTGAGCAGGCCGCCGTTGTGCGCCAGCGCAGCGCCGATCCACAGGGCGCTGTAGCCGTAACTCGTGCCGATCTCCAGCCCGCGGCGGTAGCCCCCCGCCAGGACGAGCGTGTGCAGGAACTCGGCCGAGACGCGCGGTATGGCCCACGCATCGTCCCGTTCGGCCACGAGGCGCCCGACGCGTTCGATCTCGCTCCAGGTCGCGGCAGTGATCGTGCTGGTGAACATGCCGAGATTTTAGCGGGGTCCCCCGCCTCGTCGCCGGGCGGCCCCTGCGCCGCGCGACACCGAACCGCTCGCGCGGCACTGCAAGTATTCCAGCCGAAAAAGAAAGATGGAAGGTCCAGCCGTGGCGCGGGATCGACCTTCCATCTGCTCGTCGCGGCCCGTCGCAAGGCCGCGTCGCCGCGAGTCCCGGTAGACGCGCGTTCCAACTGCGCCCAATCTTGCGCGAACCACCCGCGCGCTGGCAAGCGCTATTTCGAAAATTTCCGCGCGTTTCGCGCGTTGTTCACCTCCTTCGACGCACACGCGTGGCGCATTGTCCGCGCGTCACGCCGCCTCGTGGACCGCGCGGCGCGCAAGCGACGCGCACGCCTCGCGAGCAATTCACACCTGGCGTGCCCCACGCGCGGTGTCACCCGCGATTCCCGAATCCTTGGAGCGCGGCGACGGGCGCATCAAGCGGTCGGCCGCGCGACGCGCCGAGCGCGTCATCCGCCGCGCGGGCTGCCGCGGAGTGCAGTTCCGGCAGAGCGCTACGCTCCGTTGTTGTGCGTGAGGGGCGTCCGCTTGCTGACCCGCGGCGCGATCCGAGCCGCATCCCTTCGAGGCAGCTGGTGCGCACTCGGCGGTCTGCTCGCGCCGACCGAGTCAGCCCGCAACCGCGAGCGCCGGCGCGCGACAGCGCGAGGCTGCTGGGGACGGGCAGACCGCGTCAGCCCGCAACCGCAGGCGCTGGCGCGCCGACCTTTGTCCCCGGCCGGTCGATACATCCCCCCAGACGTGCAACTCGAGCGAGACCGACGCGGCGACACACCCCGCCCGCGGCCCTGGTCGCGGGCACCACAGCATGCCTGGTCGCGTCTATCGTCGGGCCGCCCAACCCCAGCGCAGCGCGTCGCCGACAAACCGGTCCGTTTTGGTTGCCGTACTCGCCCCGGGTGTCGAGCAACCCGCCCGCGCGTCGCACGAACGAGCGCCGGTCAACCGTGTCCCGAGCGCGCGCGGGGCCGTTCTGGGGTGAATCAGACAGCCGATGGAGGGAGTTGAACCCTCAACCCCGGCTTTACGAAAGCCGTGCTCTGCCATTGAGCTACATCGGCGGCGCCACGCAGGGAACGGGTAGCTTAGAGGCGCTGCCGGCGCGAATCAAGGCCCTCCGCCGGGTCCCGGTGTCGCACGGAGGCGGTCCTGCCGCGAGATCGAAGCGCCAAACCTGCACCTCGCGCGACCGCCCTGAAGCGCCGCGTCGTAAGCGGCGCAGCGCCGGCCCTGACCCGGATTCGGCTGCATCCGCTGGGCACGCCCCGCCCTGCGACCAGCGCTAAGACGGCGCCCGCCAGCCAGCTTGAGGCGAAGCCAGTACTAATGCGGTGTGCAACGATGCGCGCGTTCCTCAGGGTGCGCAAGAACTCGCGCCCCATTGGGGCAACTTGCGCGGCTTGCGCGCGGCCGAACGAAATTACCCCCTTCTTACCGCGTAGAAAAACGTTTTATCTGTGGCACGTCCCTTGCTCGATAAATATAATCGCGTAAGCTGAGGAGCAGGCACCAAGCGACGGCCTCCCCCCTCCCTTCGGCCCGAACACCCCGGTCGTCGCTGCCTGCTCCTTCTTTTTTCCACTGGCGGTACGAGCGCCACGGTGCGCAGACTTGCACTCCCACTCCCACCCGGGTAGACGAGCGAAAATGCCGGGAAAACTGGCCCTGTGTGACAGCCTGCTGATGGTGCGCCGCGTACGGTTGCCCGACGGTCGCGCGACGCCGCCCTGCGCGCTCGTGCTGGCTCGCGGTCGCCTCGTCACGACGTGCAGTGTTCGGCAGAGCCGCGCGTGGCGTACTCGAAGCACGCGGGTCTATGACCTCCGAACCCGCGTCGTCACGGCGGGCCTGACCGATTGTCATACGCACTTCCTTTACTGGGCTCTCAACCGCGCGCTGGTCATCGACCTCGCGGCGTTGCACACGCGCGACAGCGTGTTGCGGCACCTCGACAAGCGGCAACGGCGGTGCCGAGTCGGCCAGTGGGTGGTCGCCACCGGATTCGACCCGAACCGGGCTGGCGGCTGGCCGACCGCCCGCGACCTCGACCGCGTCGTGCCGGACGCGCCCGCGGTCGTCTACACCCGCGATAACCATTCCGCCTGGCTCAACACCGCCGCGATGAAACAGCTCGGCATCGGCCGGGACACGCCCGAGCCTGTCGGCGGGCGAATCGAACGCGATGCCGACGGCCAGCCGACCGGCATCCTGAAGGAGCGTGCGCTGGACCTTGTGCCGGATCCCGTACGGGAACTCGCCCTTCGTACCGATGACCGCTCCGTGAGCGCAACCCAGCGGGCTTTGCTCGAAGCCGCCGCTGTAGCCCGATCCTTTGGACTCACCGCGGTTCACAGTATGGACGATGGGCCGTCTCTGGCCCACTTCCAACGGGCGCGACTGACTGGCCACCTTGGATTGCGTGTGGTCCATGCCGTGCAACTCCGCGATCTCGATTCGGCGGTCGCGCTCGGGCTGCGCAGCGGTTTCGGCGACGAATGGTTGCGGCTCGGCGGGTTGAAGATTTTCTCGGACGGCGCCCTCGGGTCACAGACCGCGTACATGTTCGATGATTATCCGGGCCGTCCGGGGTACCGCGGGGAGCCGGTGGTGGCGGGCGATGCCCTTCGAGAGGCGGTGCGTCGAGCCACCATGGCGGGTTGGGCCGTGTGGGTCCATGCTATCGGCGACCGGGCGGTGAGCGAGACGATCGACGCGATCGCCAGCGTGAAACCTGCACGCGGCCTGCCGGTCCCGCATCGGATCGAGCACGCGCAATGCGTTCGGCCGCGCGACGCACGGCGGATGGCCCGGCTCGGGATCATCGCCTCGGTTCAGCCGTGCCATATTCCGGGCGACATCGCGACTGCGGAACGACACTGGCCGACGGCGCGTCGGTTCGCGTTCCCGTTGCGGACGCTCGCGCAGGCGGGTGTGACCCTCGCCGCCGGCTCAGACGTGCCGGTGGAGACGATTGACCCGCGGCGCAGCCTGTGGGCCGCCACCTGCCGCACGGACGACGCCGGGCAACCGGCCGGCGGCTGGTTCCCGAGCCAGCGGCTGACGCTCGCCGAGGCTTTGGCAGCGTTCACGACCGGCGCTGCCCGCGCGGAGGGACGCGGCCCGGACCTGTTCTCTCCCGGCGCGCGGGCGGACTTCACATTGTGGGATGAGGACCCGTTCGACGTGACGTCGGCCGACCTGCGGGCCGTACCGGTGGCCGGATGCGTGATCGACGGGCGCGTGTTCCTGGGAGCCGCCCAGGAACCGCTGCCCTGACGGCGTGTCGTGGCCGGACGACTGCTCTGACCCTATGATCAGACCCTATGCCTGGGGCGCACGGCATCCCGAACCACCCGGCGGAGCGGACATGACGGGCGGCTACACGATCGGCATCGATCTAGGCGGCACGAACATCAAGGGCGGCGTGTGCGATGCCGGCTTTCGGCTGGTGGTGCAGGAGGAGATCGAAACGCAGGCCGACCGCGGCCCGGAGCATGTCATCGCTCGGATGGCCGCGCTGGTGACGACGCTGATTCAGAAGGCGGGCCTGACCCACGGGGACATCCGGGGGGTTGGCGTCGGCGCACCCGGCCCCATGTCGCACGCCGCCGGAATGATCTACCACGCTCCCAACCTGCCGGGTTTCGTCAACGTGCCGTTGCGGGACCGCATGGCCGAGCTGACCCGGTTGCCAGTGACACTCGAGAACGACGCGAACGCGGCGGCTTTCGGCGAGTTTGCCGCCGGCGCGGGCAGGGATGTCCGCGACATGGTGATGTTGACGCTCGGCACCGGCATCGGCGGCGGTGTCGTGTTGGACGGGCAGCTCTGGCGCGGCGCATTCGACAACGCGGGAGAGCTCGGGCATTCGATCGTGGTGCCCGCCGGGCGGCCGTGCCCCTGCGGGCAGAAAGGATGCCTCGAGCGCTATTCCTCCGCGCAGGCCGTGGCCGAACGGGCCCGCGAAGCCGTGCAAGCCGGAGCGCCGAGCAGCCTGCGGGCGAAGGCTCTGGCCGGCGCCGATTTCGACGCCCGCGACGTTTTGGCGGCCCAGGCCGCGGGCGACGCGCTGGCCGAGCGGATCTGGGACGAGGCCTGTTATTACCTGGCGCTGGCCGCGGTCAACATCCAGCATGCGTTCAACCCGGAGCTGATCGTCTTCGCGGGCGGGCTGATTCGCGCCGGCCAAGCTCTGCTGGGGCGCGTCCGCACGCACTTCGAAGCCCTGAGCTGGACGATCGCGCCCGACCGGCCGCGGCTGGCCTTGGCCACCCTCGGCACCGACGCGGGGACCATCGGCGCCGCGGCGCTGGCGCGGGCCTGACGAGGGCCGATCATGCCGGCGGTGATCCTGGACGGAGCACGGTATGCGGCCGAAATCCGCGCCGCCGTGACCCGCCAAGTGGCCTGGCACAACGCGCACCACGGGCCGATCAAGCTGGTGGCCGTGCTCGTCGGCGGCGACGCGGCCGGGCGCCTCTACGCCGCGTCGCAGCGCAAGCTGAGCGTCAAGGTCGGCGTGCAATACGAGCTGGTCGAGCTGCCCGAAAGCACGTCGCAACCCGAGCTGCTGGCGGTCATCGAGCGGCTCAACGCGGACCCGGGCGTGACTGGCGTCATTCTCCAGCTCCCGCTCCCGCCCCACATCGACACAGCCGCCGCGCAGTACCGCATCGACCCGTACAAAGACGTGGAGGGGGTCAATCCGGCCAACCTCGGTCTGCTGTTCTACGGCGAGCCGATCATTGCGCCGTGCACGGCGCTGGCGGTGACCGAGCTAGTGCGCCGCAGCGGGGTGACCGAACGCGGGGCCAACGCGGTCGTCATCGGGCAGAGCCGCATCGTCGGCAAACCCGTGACCATGTTCCTGTTGGAGCGCATGGCGACCGTCACGGGCTGCCATATCGCGACCCGCGACCTGGCGGTCCACACGCGGCAGGCGGACATCCTCGTCGTCGCCGTCGGCAAGCCGCGCTTCGTCGGTGCCGACCTGGTGAAACCCGGCGCCGTGGTCATCGACGTCGGTATCAACCGCATCGCGGAACGCGACGCCGACGGCAGGGAGGTCGGCCGCACGGTGGGCGACGTGGATTTCGAGGCTGTCGCCCCCGTGGCCGGCGCGATCAGCCCGGTACCCGGCGGTGTAGGGCCGCTGACGGTCGCGATGCTGCTGCGGAACACGGTTGAGGCCGCCCGCAAGCAGCTGGCGCGCCGCATCTAAGCGGGTGCACCGGGGCGCGGGGCACCACCTACGGTTCGGCCGGACGAGGGTGGCGTTTGAAAAACTCCCAGATCAGCGTGGTCGCGTCAATGTCGTACGTGACAACGTCCCCGGCCCACCGGTAACGCCTCTTGTCGACCGCGGGCCACGTGTGCCCGCCGCCCTCGACCACGTACAACACGACTTCGGCGCCTGCCTGTCCGCCGGACCACGTCTCGCGCGTGACGGTCGTGCCGTCGCGCGGGTCTACGTCGGGCAGCCCCTCGCGCACCGGCGGCAGCGGGCAGCCGTTCAGCTCAGCCCACCGGGCCGCTGTGGCCCGCGCGCCCAGCACGCGGCCGCGGTCTCGCACGATCGAACCGCCCTCGAAGGGCACGAACGCATCGGCCGTCCCGTTGAATGCGATCACCGAGACCGGACCGTGCGGCAGCGGCGTGGTGGCCTCCAGCTCAGGCAGGCCGCCGGCCACCGGCGCGATGGCCGCGATTCGGTCCGACAGCCGCAACGCGAGGTAGTGACAGAACATCGCCCCGTTCGAAATGCCGGCGGCGTAGATGCGGCGCGGGTCAATGTGGAACTCCGCCGATAGCGCGTCGAGCAAGGCCGCGATGAACGCGACATCGTCGACGCCCGCGATGTTTTGGAACGGTGCGTTGCGGCCGTCGATCCAGTGGCGGTTGACGCCGTCCGGATACGCGACCAGAAAGCCCTCCCTCTCGGACAATGCGTCGAAGCCCACCCAGCGTGCGATGTTCGCGCCGCTCCCGCCGCCGCCGTGAAACACGAGCACCAGCGCCGCCGGCTGCCGGCCGTCGTACATCGCCGGCACGTGCAACCGGTACGTCCGCGGGCGGCCGTCCACCGCGAGTGTGCGGACGCGGGTTCCCTTCCACGGGCGCGCCGGCCGCGAGGCTGGCGGCGCTTCTGCCCGTACCTCGGCGGAGCCGGACTCGTGCCGTTGCGCCGGCCGCGGGCAGGCGCCGACGAGATACGTGAGGATGAGCCCGGTCCCGACCACCGGCCAGAGTCTCGCGCGCATCGCAGGCCTCCGTTCGCCCGGCCAAACGCCCCGCCGCCCACGCTATTGCCGGTCTGCCGGCGGCGACGTCGGCGTGCCGCACTCCGGACAACGGCCGCTCACGTTACCGGTCAAGTTGTAGCCGCAGCGGCCACACAGGCCGGGCCGCACGCGGGCCCGAGCCAGCCACGCGGCCGCCAGTCCGCCGGCCGCGAGGAGCAATAGCGGCGACCAGAGCGGCACCCAGCCACGCCAATAGGTGTTGGGCCCCCAGAGGACCGGAAACGCGTTGAAGAGGAAACGAATCGCGCCGCTGGGCCGCTCGATCACCCAGCCGCTCGGCCGCTGCGGCGCCCATACCGTCGAAAAGCACAGCGTACCCCGATCGAGACTGAGGTACAGACCGCGCGAACCGTAGGTGACCGACCAGGCGAAACTGGCCCCCCAGATCAACCAACCGAAGGTGCTGCTCCAAAGCAGAACGCGCGCCAGAAGCGACCACACTGGGCGGCGGGGCACGGCCATCGTCGCTCAGCATACCCGCCCGTGGGCCGTCCCGGGCTGGAACCGGACCACACCGGGTGTTAGCGTCTGCCTCCATGGTCACCGAGACGTTCATCCCTGCCGAAGTGCGCTTCGACGGCGCGTGCATCCCGGAAGTGTTCGTGCTCGTGCTGCACGACCCCGACAGTGACAACCCGCACGGCTCGCTGACCACGCACCACCCGTTGCCCGTCGGGGCGCGCGGCCGCTTGGAGGCCGTCGCGACGCGCGGCGGCGAGCGCTGGCAGATCACGCTCACGCAGATCGAGGTGCACAACAGCACGGCGGTCGGCTGCGAGTTCGCGGTTTTCGGGCCGGTCTGCCGCGTGCGGCTGTCGGCGGACGGCTGAGCCCGCGGGTCGAAATGCGGCCCGAAAACGTGTCCGAATAGCAACCTGGGGCAGCCATCTCCCGGCGATCCGAGCGATTGGAAACCGACGGCCGGAGGCTTCGTCGAGGGCCGGGGCCAGTATGAAGGGAGACAGTCCGGTACGCGAACAACTCACACGCGCAGCTGGTCGGTCGGGCGAGCGGGGCCGCTCTGCCGTGGGCGCTCTTGGCGGCGCCGCGAGTGTCGGCCGGAGAAGCGACGTTGGGGTTCACGGGGCCCGGCAACCCCACGGCGAAGCCGGTCACGATCAGGTGTCCCACCGGTAAGACGTACACGATCTCCGTGGACAGCGCCGCGGGCGATACCGCGATTCAGGGGCGGGACAAGCTCGCCGCCGCGATCGACGGCCACGCGATTCCGAACTGGCGCGGGGAGAGACGCGCGACGGAGGCAGTGCTGAAAATCAAGGACTTGCCCGCCGGCGCGACCGTCAAGTTCGCCCCGGGTGATGCGGGTGGAGTCGCGGAAACGACCACAGTCGGGAGGCTGGCGGTCGCGGCGGCCTCGTTCAAGGGCGCGTTCGATCCGCTGGACAACGCGGGACACGCAACGCTCTTTTGTTGTCGGCTTCATACCGGAGTTGGGCGAAGTGCGGGCTTCGACCCGGCCGTCACGGTGACGCAGGGCGGCGTCCTGGTCGGCGGCGCTCGCGCCGTGCCTGAGCCTCCGACCGCGCGACCGTGGTCCGGGACAACGACTGCGTCGGCAACGGCCGCGGGGACGTTCTGAGCGGCAGCAGCCGCGAACTGAACGAGGACCCGCCGCCGAACGAGTGCCGGAATCAGCCCGGCGACCAGCACTGCGACGGGCGCGTGGACTTCGACGACATCGACGCGTGCGTCCTCGCCCTCGGCGGCGCGGCGGCCTACCAGGCCGCTTACCCAGACTGCCAATGGCTGAACGGCGACTGCGACGGCAACGGCACCGTGAACTGCGGCGCTAGCGACGCGCTGCTGGCGGTGCTCTCGGGCCGAGGCGGTTGACCCCCTGTCGCCGCGAGCGCCGCTCCGGCGGCGCGGTTCGTGTTCCGCGAGCCGCGCCGCCCGCCGCGCGCCCGCGACCCCGCGGACGCCCGCGACTATAATGCGCCGCCGGCGGAGGCGGCCACCGCTGCACCGCCGAGGCGGGATGAAGGACGGATGCGAACGCTGCTCGTGCTCGTGCTGCTGGGGGGCGTCGGAGTCGGGGGTTGGTTCGGTTACCGGAAGTGGCTCGCCGCCCCGGAACCGGTGACGTACCGCACGGCCCCCATCAAGCGCGGCACGGTCGTCGCGACCGTGTCCGCCACGGGCACCGTTCAGCCGCTGCTCAAGGTGCTGGTCGGATCGCAGGTGAGCGGCACCGTCACCCAGTGGTTCGCCGACTTCAACCAGCGCGTCGAAAAGGACTTCGTGCTGGCCGTGCTGGACCAGGACCGCTTCAAAGCCGTACTGGACCAACGCAACGCGGCCGTGGCCGTGGCCCGGGCGCAGGTCGAGGAGGCGGCCGCGCGGCACGCGACGGCGATCCTCGAGCGCGAGCGGATCGAGAGCGCCTTCGCGCGGACGGCGGCGTCGGAGTTCGAGCTGGCGTCGACCCGCGCGGCGGAGCGCGCCGCGCTCGCAGCGCTGCACGCCGCGCAGGCTCGGCTCACCGCGGCCGAGGCCGATGCGCGGTTGGCGCAGATCGAGCTCGAAAAGACCGTCATCCGTTCGCCCATCGACGGCGTGGTCATCTCGCGGGATGTCGACGCGGGTCAGACGGTGGCCGCGTCGCTGGCGGCGCCGACGCTGTTCACCATCGCGAACGACCTGACGCAGATGCAGGTGCACGCGGCGGTCAGCGAGACGGACATCGGCCACGTGCGGGAGGGCATGGAGGCCGAGTTCCGCGTCGACGCCTTTCCCAGTCGGCGGTTTCGGGGGCGTGTCGCCCAGGTGCGCTACGCCGAGACCGTCGTCGACAACGTCGTGACGTACACGACCCTGATCAACGTGGACAATCCCGAACTGCTGCTGCGGCCCGGCATGACGGCGACGATCCTGTTCCAGGTGGCGAAGGCCGAGGACGTCCTGGTCGTGCCGAACGCGGCGCTGCGCTTCAACCCGCAGGCCGACACGGCCGCGATCAACTGGAACCGGCCGGGCCGCGGGGCCCCGATGCAGCCGCGGGTTTACCGGCTCGAGGCGCACAAGCTGGTCGAGGTGCCGGTCGAGATCGGCCTGAACGACGGCAGCTTCACCGAGATCCGCACGGCGCAACTGAAAGAGGGAGATGACGTGGTGGTCGAACAGACCATCCGGGGCGGCGGCGCCGTGCGTGCGGCGCCCGCCCAGCGCATGCCCAGGATGTGAATGGACACGCCGCTCGTCCGCATCGAGAACGCCTGGAAGACGTACCGGGTCGGGGAGATCGAGATCCCGGCGGTGCGGGGGGTGTCGCTCGAAATCCCGGCCGGCCAGTTCGTGGCCATCACCGGGGCCAGCGGGTCCGGCAAGTCGACCTTCATGCACCTGCTCGGCTGCCTCGATCAGCTCGATCGCGGCCGGTACGAGTTCGAGGGCCGTGCGGTCGAACGCCTCTCCCGCCGGGAGCTCGCCCAACTCCGCAACCGCCGCATCGGGTTCGTTTTTCAGAGCTTCAATCTGCTGGCGCGGACGAGCATCGTCGACAACGTGGCCCTGCCGCTGGCGTACCAGGGCGTCGGCCGACGCGAGCGGCGGCGGCGGGCGGCGGCGATGCTCGAGCGTGTCGGTCTGGGGGACCGCCTGCGCCACCAGCCCAACCAGCTCTCCGGCGGCCAGCAGCAGCGCGTGGCGATCGCGCGGGCCCTGGTGACTGCCCCGGCGATCGTGCTCGCCGACGAGCCGACGGGCAACCTCGACACCACGACCAGCCTGGAGATCATGCACGTCCTGCGGGAGATGAACCGCACGGCCGGCGTCAGCATCGTGCTGGTGACGCACGAGGCGGATATCGCCGCGTTCGCGCAGCGGCAAGTCACGTTCCGCGACGGGCAGGTGGTGCGCGACACGGCCCGCCCCGACCCCCTGGCGGCCTGAGATGGGACTCCTGAGCGTCATCGCCGAAGCGCTGCACAGCCTGGGCAAAAACAAGGTCCGCACGGCGCTGTCCGTGCTCGGGATCGTGATCGGCATCGGCGCCGTGATCGCGATGGTGGCCGTCGCCCGGGGCGCGCAACGCAAGGTCGAGCGCGAAATCGCGGCCATCGGCGACGACTGGCTGACGATCTGGTACGTCGGCACGAGCCGCGGCGGGGTGCACCGCGACCAGGCCACGCCGCGCAACCAGGCCAGGGACGACGCCGAGGCGATCGAGCGGGAGTGCAGCGCCGTCCGGGCCGCCAGCCCGACCAACCGCCTGCCGGCCCAGGTCAGCTCGCCGTACGGCAACTACCGCACCAGCGTGATGGGCGTGTACCCCAACTTCTTCGACATCCGCCGCTGGAATGCGCAGGTCGGCCGCCTCTTCACGGCCGAGGAAATGGCGACGCAGGCCAAGGTCGCCTGCATCGGCACCACCGCCGCGCGCGAGTTGTTCGGCTCCGTGAATCCGGTCGGGCAGACGATCCGCGTCAACCGCGTCGCATTCGAGGTCATCGGCCTGCTCGATTCCAAGGGTGTCGGCAGTGACGGCCGCGACTTCGACGACATCATCTTGTTCCCCTTCACCTCCTTTCAGCGGCTGATCGCCGGCCATGAGCCGTCGGGCACGATCTTCGCGGCGGCCAAACCGGGCGTGCCCCTGGCGGTCGCGAAGGAGCAGATCCGCCAGCTCCTGCGGCAGCGGCGGCGCCTCGCCGATACCGAGGAGGACACGTTCCGGATCATGGACCGCTCGCTGATGGCCGAGGCCAACGCCGCGGCCACAAACACCTTCAATCTGTTGCTGACCTCGATCGCCTCGATTTCCCTGCTGGTCGGGGGAGTGGGCATCATGAACATCATGCTGGTGTCGGTCACCGAGCGGACGCGCGAGATCGGACTGCGGATGGCGATCGGCGCCCAGAGCTCGCAGATTCTCGGGCAGTTCCTGTGCGAGGCGGTCGTGCTGTGCGTGCTCGGCGGCCTGCTGGGCTTCGCGCTGGGCGTGGGCCTGGCGGAGGTGGTGGCGCGGTCCTTCCAGTGGGAGACCGCGGTCTCCTACTGGATGGCGGGTCTGGCGATCGGCTTCGCCACGCTGGTGGGCGTGTTTTTCGGGTTCTACCCGGCCTGGCGGGCCAGCCGGCTCAATCCGATCGACGCCCTGCGATTCGAGTAGCCCCCGACCTCAGAACGCTTCCACGCCGGTGATCTGCCGCCCGACGATGAGCTGGTGAATCGTCTCCGTCCCCTCGTAGGTGATGACGCTCTCGAGGTTCAACATGTGCCGCACCGGCACCTGCTCGACGCTGATGCCGCCGGCGCCCAGCAGGTCCCGCGCCTCCCGGGCCACATCCAGCGCCATCCGCACGTTGTTCCACTTGGCCAGTGACACCTGGGTGTGGTGCAGGCGCTCCTGATCCTTGAGCCGGCCGAGCTGCCAGGCCAGGAGCTGTCCGGTCGTGATGCGGCGCAGCATGTTGGCCAGCCGCTGCTGAATGATCTGTTTGTGAATTAGCGTCTCGCCGAAGAGCGTCCGTTGCTCGGCGAACGTGAGCGCCTCCCGGTAGCAGGCCTGCGCCGCCCCGATCGCGCCCCACGCGATCCCGTAGCGGGCCTGGGTCAGACAGCTCAACGCCGCGGACAGCCCCACCGCCTCGGGCAGGCGATTGCGGTCCGGGACGCGGCAGTTATCGAAGAACAGCTCGGAAGTGATCGAGGCCCGCAGTGAGAACTTGTGCTGGATGTCGCGGGCCGTGTACCCCGGCGTGCCTTTCTCGACCAGGAAGCCGCGAATGCCCTCATCCGTCCGGGCCCACACCACGGCCACATCGGCGACCGTCCCGTTGGTGATCCACATCTTGGCCCCGTTCACGAGCCAGTCGCCGCCGGACTTGCGCGCCACCGTCTTCATGGTGCCCGGGTCGGACCCGCCGTCCGGCTCCGTCAGGCCGAAACAGCCCACCTTCTCGGCCCGCGCCAGCGCCGGCAGCCACTGCGCCTTCTGCTCGGCCGATCCGTACCGGTGGATGGGGTACATCACCAGGCTGCTCTGCACCGACGCGAAGCTCCGCAACCCGCTGTCGCCGCGCTCCAGCTCCTGCATGATGAGCCCGTAAGCGACGTTGCTCAGACCGGCACAGCCGTAGTCCTTGAACGTCGGCCCGAACAGACCCAGCGCCGCCATCTCGGGCACGAGCTCGCTGGGAAACCGCTCGTGCTCGAAGCAGTCGGCGATGATCGGCAGAACCCGCTCGTCCACGAAGCGCCTCACGGCGTCCCGCACCTGCCGCTCGTCCTCCGTCAGGAGTCCCTCGAGGTCGAAGAAGTCCGGTGTTCGCGTATCGGGGGTCACGTTCAAGCGCTCCGTTCGTCAGGTTCCCGGGTCGATCCCGCGCAGGACAACGACCGCCGCGTCTCCGCCGGGGCGACTCCCGCAGCTTGCTTCGCCCCTGGCGAAGCCGGTCCCCGGATTCTACGGCCCGCGAGGCGGGCGGGCGAGCCCCGCGGCCTCCGCGGCGGCCCACGCGCCGGCGCTTGCAGCTCAGAATGCCGCCGTCTACAAAGAATCACCCGCGCCGCTCCGCGCAGGCGAGGTCCGGGCGGCCGGTCAGGCAGCCGAGGCCGCCATGCCGCTCAAGATCCGCTGTCCGCACTGCCGCCAGGAGCTCGTCGCGCAAGACGCGGGGGTCGGGCAGACCACGAGTTGTGCGGCTTGCGGACAGACTTTCCAGGTGCCCCTGCCTCCGGCCGCGATTCCGCCGGACACCTCGGCGCCACGCCGCGTCTGCCCCCGCTGCGGCGTAGAGATCGCACCCCTGGCAGCGATTTGTCACCGTTGCCTCACCGACCTCGTCTCGGGACGCCGGCTGCCTCTCCGCCAACGTTGGCGTCACTATCCCGCCCGGGTGTGGGCCGCCGCGGGATCCGTTTGCGTCCTCCTGATCGGCGGTGCGCTAACCGCGTGGCACCTCTACCGGATCAACCGGGTGACTCCCGATCTGGTTTACCGGCCGCCGCCGCCCCAGGTCGTGCCGGCCGCGGACCTGGCAGCCCTTTTGCTGACCGCTCGCGACCCGCCGGCCCGCGGCGACGCCGTCGCGAAGCTGGAAGCCTATGGCCCCGCCGTCGCTGAGGCGCTCGGCCTCGCGCTGACCGACTCCCTCCGCCGGCCCCCCGGAGATCCCGCGCGGATCGCCAACCAGCTCGCCGCGATCGACCTTTTGAGCCGCTGGGGCTCCGCCGCGAATACGGCCGGCGTACGAGCAGCGCTGACCGCTTGCGACGGGCGGCCGGAGCTCCGCGCCGCCGCGTTGCGGGCACGCGGGCTGATCGGCGATGCGACGGTCCGCGAGGCCCTCGCCGCCATCTGGATCGCGGAGGTGCGCCGCGCGGCGTTCCTGGCACGACTCGAAACCGTGGCCCCTTGGCTCGACCGGGACGCGTTGCGGACGGCCGGCGCGATCGCGCGGCGGGCTCAAACCCGCGCCGGCGACGGCTTACGATCGCTGGCCGTCGATTCCGCGCCCGAGGTCTTCGCGGCTGTTCTGGCGCCGTATTGGGAAAGCTGGTCTTGGCTGGGGCAGGCCCGGGGCGATGCTCTGGCGGACGCCGTTTTCGAGCTGGCGCGCCCGCCGGACGGCGCGCTCAATTTCCGAGCCGAGGACGTCCGCCGCCCGCGCGACATCCTGCGGCGCGTCGGCCAGGTCGCCGCTCCGGAGACCCGGGCGGCCGCGGGACTGACCCTGCTTCGCCGTGGACCGCAATATCGGAGCGTGTGCGCCGAAATCGCCACGGCGCTCGGCGCTGCACTGGGGGGCGCCCCCCCATCGACCCAGCAGCGGCTCACGTGGACGATTGCCGTCCTTCGCGGCAAGCTGTTCGGAAACGTCGCCCGCGATCATCCGCTGGATGTAACGGCTGGCGAGGTGGCGGCGGCCCTCGTCTGGGCAGGCCTGGACGATGCCTCAGTGTCCGAACACTCTGCCTATCCGGAAATGCCGACCCTCACCTGGCGGGCCCGGACCGCACGCGGCGAGCTTGAGCGTGTCCTGCTCGCCGAGTTCGCCCGCGGCTGGTCGTCCCTGCCGGAGGCCTTGGACCGTTGGCGGGCCGCCGGCCTCGGCTCGCCGCCCGCCGTCCGGGCGCTGCTGGATCCCGCCCAGCGCGCCCCGCAGCTTTCGGCCATCGTGGCGGCACTGGTGATCGTCGCGGAGGCCGGCGACGGCACCATACGTCCGCAACTTGAACATTGGGCCGCGGCCACGGACCAGCCGGACTGGCTGCGCGCCATGGCCTACACTGTACTGGGCAGTCTTGATGCCGGGGCCGGCACCTGGGACAGCGGCTGGCCGGCCGGCCTGGCGCTCGACCCGCAAGCTCTCGACCGCGGGGGGCCGGGCTGGGAGCTATTCGGCCGGATCATCGCGGCGGGCGGACCGGCCGCGATCCGCCGGCTCGAGGACTCGAAGGGGCCCTCGCCCCCCGCGGAGCTGCGGGCCCGGCTGATCGAGGCGGCGCGGCGGGCCGCCGCACACCGCGGGCCGTGACCGACCCCCTGGAAGTCAACCATGCTGATCCCGATCGGGACCGAGTACCGCAGCCGTGGAACGCCGCTGGCGAACTACGCGCTGGTCGCCCTGAACGTCCTGGTGTTTCTGTTCACCGACTGGCTCGGAGGCGCCGCCGGCCAGCAGCTCAAACTCTTCTACGCCCTGGACGCGGCCCGCCCGACTCTCCACCAGTACCTGACCTACCAGTTTCTGCACGGCGACGCACTGCATCTGGCCGGCAACATGCTGTTCCTGTGGATCTTCGGGAATCCCGTGTGTGCCCGGATGGGATCTATGCCGTATACGCTTTTTTACCTGGCCGGCGGCGTCTGTGCGGGCGTCGCCTTCACGGCCACCGCCGACAATCCTTTGGTGGGCGCGTCGGGCGCGATTGCGGCCGTGACCACGGCCTTCCTCGCGTTGTTTCCGCGCGTGCATGTCACGATGCTCGTCTGGATGTTCTTCGTTTTTACGTTTCAGGTGCCGGCGATGATCTTGATCGTGTTCAAGATCATCCTGTGGGACAACATCCTGGCACCGTCGCTCGAACGGGGCGCGGCCTCCAATGTCGCCTATTCGGCGCACCTCGGCGGCTACGCGTTTGGCTTCGCCGTGGCGATGGGGCTGCTGGGGCTGCGGGCCTTGCCCCGCAACCAGTTCGACCTGCTCGCCCTCTGGAACCGATGGAATCGGCGCCTCGGCTGGGCGCCGGTCACTGCGCCGCTCGCCCGGCCGGTCGCTGTCGAAGAGGTCGGCTCCCGCCCGCTGCAAACGCCGCCCCTTACACCGGTCGAGGAGGCCCGGGAGCGTATCGCGGAGGCTCTCGCGCAGCGCGACCCGGAGGCCGCCGTGCGGGAATACCTGCGGCTGCTCGACCTGGATCCCACGCAGGTCCTCGGGCGGGCGCAGCAGCTCGAGATCGCCAACTACCTCGCCCAGACCCGACGTTACGAGCCCGCGGCCGCGGCGTACGAGGCGTTCCTCGACGCCTATCCGGGCACCGCCGATGCCGCGCCGGTCCAGCTCTATGTCGGGCTGATCTACAGCCGCTATCTCCAGCGGTACGACCGGGCGGCGCTGCATCTGCGGCGGGCGCTCGACGGGCTTCAGCTCGACGCGCAGCGCACGTTGGCGGAGGAGGAGCTGCGCGTGGCACTGGCGCGGCTGGTGGGCGGGTCCAGCGGGGGGCCCGCCGGCCGCGACGCGCCGCAGGATTGAAATCACGCTCTCGCTCCGCAAGAATCCCCCGTCACGCACGAGTTCGGGCCGCCGTGCCCCGAGGTACCGCATGAGCCGTCTGTTCGACGACATCACCCGCACCGTCGGCGGCACCCCCCTGGTCCGCCTCAACCGCCTGATGCCGCCCGATGCCACCGTCTACGCGAAACTGGAGTTCTTCAATCCGCTCAAGAGTGTGAAGGATCGCATCGGTGTGGCGATGATCGAGGACGGTGTCCGCCGGGGAGTGATCAGCCCGGAGACGACGATCATCGAGCCCACCTCCGGCAACACCGGCATCGCTCTCGCGCTGGTCTGTGCGGCGCGCGGTCTGAAGCTCGTGCTCACCATGCCTGAAAGCATGAGCGTGGAGCGCCGCGCCGTGCTGCGGCACCTCGGCGCCCAGCTCGTCCTGACACCGGCCGCCGAGGGCATGAAGGGCGCGATCGCCCGGGCCGAGCAACTGGTCGCGTCCACGCCCAACGCGTACATGCCGCAGCAGTTCTCCAACCCCGCCAACGTGGAGATCCACCGGCAGACCACGGCCGAGGAGATCTGGCGCGACACCGACGGGCGGGCCGACGTGCTCATCGCCGGGGTCGGCACGGGCGGTACCATCACCGGGGTCGGCGAGGTCATCAAGCAGCGCAAACCCGCCTTCCGCTGCATCGCCGTCGAGCCGACCGCCTCGCCGGTCATCAGCCAGGCGCGGGCCGGGCAACCGCTGACCCCCGCGCCGCACAAGATTCAGGGCATCGGTGCGGGGTTCATCCCGCGCAACCTCAACCTCGAGATCGTCGATGACGTGATCACGGTGTCCAACGACGACGCCTTCGCCTGGGCCCGGCGTGCGGCCCGCGAGGAGGGCATCGCCTGCGGCATCAGCTCCGGCGCCGCCCTCTGTGCCGCGCACGCGGTCGTAGCCCGCCCCGAGTTCCGTGACCGGTTCATCGTCGTGATTCTGGCGTCGGCCGCCGAGCGCTACCTGTCCACGCCGCTGTTCGAGCCGGCCTGAGCGCGCCGGTCGCAGGGCGCAGCACCGGCGGACGCGCGTGCCGGGGCACCCGGCCCGCGCCCGAAAGTACGCGCAGAGAAAGACCGCCGCACGGGTCCGCATCGAACTCCGTGCGGCGGCCTATGCCGGTCCTCGGCCCGGGAGCCCGCCCTTACCGCCTGCGGCTCACGGTCCTGCGGGGTTGGTCGGACGTCCCGGCCAGCACGCCGGGCGTGCCGGCACCCTTAGCGCCTGCGGCTCACGGTCCTGCCAGCTTGGGCTCGAACCACTTGTAATCCCTGAAGTTCACGAGCCCGTCCTTGTTCAGGTCGAACTCCTCCGCGCACGCCGCGTTCGGCGGGAGCGTCGGATGATAGCAGCGCTGGAACGCCGCGAAGTCCGCCAAGCTGTAGTAGTTCGTGATGACCTGCGCGTAATAGCAGGCGCCGGTCCGCGGGCCGCCCGAGAACGGCCCACCGCCGGCGACCAGCACATACAGCCGGCCCCCCGCCGAGTACGTGACGGCCGCGTTGCGGCTGACCGTCAGCGGGTACGTGGGCCCGTTTCGCCATCCGCCGATCGCACCCGTGGCCGGATCGACCCGGGCGTAGAACACGGTGTTCTGCGGCGTCGAGCCGCTCAGCCCGCAGATCACGAAGATGTACTGGTTGTCGGCGACCGTGCAGGCGTGCTCGTACCGCCCGGCGGTGACCGAGGAGGGATCCCGCGTCCACGGCCCTAGGCTGCCGTCGGCGTTGATCGCGGCGCGGAACATGTCGCGCTCCGTCGTGCCGCGGTAATTCCCGGCGACCCGATAGAGCCAGTTCTGCGGCCCCTCGATCACCACCGCGCCGTGGAACCAGGAGGCGTTCGGCGTCGTCGAGGTCGGCACCCACGGGCCGTAATCACCCGACGGCGTCAGCCGGCTGTAGTAGCAGATGTTCTGGTTCGTGCCGCTGTTGTCCTCGCCGTTGACGATGAACAGCGTGTCCTCATAGTTGAGGATGCCGCGCCCGAAGGCGTCCATCTGCGTATGGCCCGCCGGGCTGTTCGGGATGGTCACGGCCGACACGACCCACGCCCCGAGCGTCCCGTCCGGATTCTGCGGCGCGTACCAGCAGGTGTTCCGCGTCGTGAAGTTGTTGTCCCAACCACCCCACACGTAAATGCGGTTGTTGTAAGCCGCCACGCCGGTCATGGCGCGCGGTGCGGGGAGCGACGTGGTGGCCGACCACGGGCCGAGACTGCCGTCCGGGTTCACGCGGGCGAAGAACACGTTGTCGACCGCCCGGGGCGATGCGTCGCTGCGCCCGCCGATGGTGTAGATGTAGCCGTTGAGGAAAACCAGCTGGATCCCGGTCAGGCCCAGCGGCAGCGTGCTCGTGGGGATCCACTCCGCGATCGCGGGCGGGGCGTCCACGCGGACCGAGGTCGACGGCGCGCTTTCGATGCCACCGATGGTCTGCGTGGCCACGATCGTCTGCCCCATCGTCAGCGGCGGAACGGGCACCAGCACCGGATCCGTCGCCGGGTTGTTGACCGTGCCGAGCAGCACGTAGTTCGCCTCGCCGGTGTCCTGATACACGGCCACGCGACTGGCGACGCCTTCCTCGATGTCCCGCACGCTCACCTGCGTCTGCCCCGGCACGAGGAACGGCTGCAACCGCGGACGCGGGACGGTCACGACGACCGCCGGCGAGAAGCAGCTCTCGACGCCGCCGACGATCTGGGTCGCCGTGACGAACGCTCCGTTCGCCAGCGGCGGAACCGTCAGAGTCGCCGTGCCGCCGGGGAACGGACCGGCCTGCGTCGCCGCCAGCGCGTTGTCCACATAGACCCGCACCGCGGTCGCCGTCGCGTCGAGCGAGCCGACCGCGACGGCCGTGCCGGTCGGATACAGCGCGTTGGTGATCGCCGGCGACACCACCGGATTCGGCGGCCCGAACGGATACGGCGTATTGCCGATGGTGACCGCGATGTCGTCGTACATCATCGCCGGACCGTTCGTGGAGTACCCCGTGCCGATGATGATGTACCGGAACGGATCGTTGTTCACGCGCGGCACCCCGTTCGGCCACAGCGGGATGCCGGTATCCGGGTCGATGGGGTTGGCCAGCTGACCGTCGATGTAAAAGTTGACGACGTTCGACAGCACCTCGATCTGCATCGTATGCCACACGCCCGGAACCCGCGGGATGCCGGTCAGCGCGTAGTCGTAGTTGAAGTAGTCGCTCCGGTACCCGGCGATGATCGGATTGGGCGAGTTCGTCATCGAGGTGTACTGCGTGGCGAATGCGCCGCCAACGCCGTTCGTGAAGGCGAAGCCCACCGCCCCGTACGCACGACTGAGGGACGAAGTCAGCTCGAACCGGTCGCGTGCGTCGGGGTTGTTGACATCATGCTTGAAGCGGTACGTCACCCGCAACGGAGCGGCGTCCGTGCCGTTGACGGACCCGAGATTGAAATACAGACGCGACACGGTCGGGCCCGGGTTGTACCGCGTCATTACGAAATTGTCGCAGCTCGACGCGCTGCCGCTGGCCAGCAGTACGCGCCGGGCATTCGCCGGCTCCGTCTGCGTCCAGATGCTCTCGAGGGCCGTCTGCGTCGCGTAGCTGTCGAAATTCTCCGCCAGCGCGGTGCCCGGAGCGTACACCACCACGGGCGACGAGAGCGGGCTCTCCACCCCGTTGGCGGTCTGCGTAGCGCGCAACACATCGCCGATGTTCAGGGTCAGACCGGTGAACGTCGCCACGCCCCCGACCGGCGTCGCCGTTCCGACCAACGCGTCGTTGCGGAACAGCCGCGCCGACGTCGCGATCGGCACGCAGTCCACGAGCACCTGCGAATCGGAGGAGACGACGGGCGCCCGGATGGTCGGGGCCGGCGTCGGATCCGGCACCGGCGCCTCGAATTGCAGCTCATCGATGCTCAAGTCGATCTGGATCGCCGTGTCGCCAACGACCTTCGTAATGGCGATGTGCTCCAGCGTGCCCCGCATTGGGCTGGCCGACAGCACGCCATCGCCCGTGAAGGCCGTAATGCCCGCCGCGACCGGCACGCCGTCCACCGTCACCTGTCCGGTCGCCAGGTCGAACTCTAGGGCGTACGCGCTCGGCGACGGCGGCAGCATGATCGCCGGGATCGGCACCCGCGCCCCCGTCGTGCTCAAGCGGAAGCCCCGCCGAATCTGATCATCACCCGCCGGGTTGGTCTCCAACACGCCGTTCGGCCCCGGGGTAATCACGGCCGTGCCCGCTGGCAAATTCAGGCTGCCGATGTTCGTACCCACGGGATACACTTGAATATCGTCGCCGGCGGCGGTCGTGTTGACGATGTTGTCCGGTCCGGCCATGATCGCGTTGGGGTTCAGGCTCGTCCCGACCCACTCAATCGGGCCCGTCGTCCCGCCGTTGCCGAGCTGCGCCACGTCAATCGCCGTCTCGCGAATGCCGATGCACAGCCCGACCTCGCCGGCGAAGAACTCGCTGACGTTGGTCACCTTGAACCGCACCTTGCCGCCCAGGTGCACGGCCGGATTGGGCCGCACGGGACCGTCGAACGTCGTCAGCCGCACCCACGAGTCCAGGTTGGTCGGCTGCGCCCAGTTGAAGATCACCCGCAGCGCTGCTTCGCCCTCGGTCTGCGACCCCGAAGCCCGGAACGCGGCGTTGAAGTTGAACAACCCCGGGGAGTTCGGCACCACATAGGCGGCCGTGGACGAGCTGAACTGCGGGATCCGAAACATCTCCTGCGAGGTTGCCGGGTTGTCGATCGGGGGATCGTTAAACCCGACCAATGCCGAGGGAAACTGTGCCGGAGCCGGCAGCGCCGCCAACAACAGCGCGACCGCGCCGGTCTGAACGCCGGCCCACGCTCTTCCAAACCTCATGGTGCTTCTCCTATCGGGCGGCACGGGCCCAAAATCCTCCATGGAAAGCGCGTGCCACCGTCCTCACGACGTCCCCCATCAAGCTCCCGAGGGCACGGCCTCCGCACGTCGCCAATCCCGACGACCTTTCGCCGTCCGCGCCACACGGTGACGAACGCACTCACTCTCCGCCGACACTATACAACGACCCGCATGTGACCAAAACACGGGCAATCGTTAAACCTTCGTAAGCTCGCCCCGGCCCTCGGGCGCAACCCCGCACCCGGTAGGCATTTACGCGCTCTTGACCGCCGGGTTGCACTCCTGCAACAGGAGGACTTCTGCGAGGTCTCCCTGAGTCGCGTCGCCCCGGGACGGCTCGGGACGGGAGCCCCGGCTTGGAGCCCAGCCGCTCGCAGCACCCGCGGCGGCCGGGCGCGCCTATCATGAAGCCGGCCGTTACCCCGGTGGCCGTCGAGACTTACCCCTGCGGCGGTCGAGAGTTGCCCCGGTGCGGGTAAAGACTCGCGTCGGTGGCGGTCAAGACGTGTTTCGATGGAGCCCTGCATGCGAACCGCGGTGTTCAGCACCCGTGCCTACGACCGGCTGTACTTCGACGCTGGCAATCAAACCGCCGGCCACGACCTCACGTTTTTTAAGGAAGCGCTCGGGCCGGCAACCAGTGGCCTGGCCGCGGGCTTCCCCGCCGTCTGTGCGTTCGTCAACGACCGCCTCGACGCGGCCACGCTGGATGCCCTGGCGCGCGGCGGAACGCGTCTCGTCGCGTTGCGCTGTGCCGGGTACAACAACGTTGACCGTGCCGCGGCCGCGCGGCACCGGCTCACCGTCGTCCGCGTACCGGCCTACTCCCCGCACGCGGTCGCCGAGCACACTGTGGCGCTGATTCTCGCCCTGAACCGGCACCTGCACCGGGCCTACAACCGCGTGCGGGAGGGGAACTTTGCGCTCGAGGGGCTGATCGGGTTCGACCTGCACGGCAAGACGGCTGGCACGATCGGCACCGGGCAGATCGGCCGCCTCGTGGGGCGCATCCTGCGGGGCTTCGGGTGTCGTTGGCTGGCGGCCGATCCGCATCCAAATCCGGAGGTCACGGCGGAAGGCGGCGAGTACGTCCCCCTGCCGCGGCTGCTTTCCGAGAGTGACATCGTCAGCCTGCATTGCCCACTGCTGCCGGAAACCCGCCACCTGATCAACGCGGAAGCCATCGCGCGGATGAAACCCGGCGTCATGCTGATCAACACCAGCCGCGGCGCCCTGGTGGATACGCGGGCGGTGATCGCCGGGCTGAAATCGCGGCGGATCGGCTTCCTGGGACTCGACGTTTACGAGGAAGAAGAGGGCGTCTTCTTCCGCGACCTTTCCAACGAGGTCATGGAAGACGACACGCTGGCGCGCCTCCTGACGTTCCCGAACGTCATCATCACGGGCCATCAGGGCTTTTTCACGCACGAGGCGCTGACGGCCATCGCCACGACCACGCTCGCGAACATCACGGCGTTCGAACAGGGCCGTCCCAGTGGCAACGAACTCCCCCCGCCTTGACGCCCTACGGCTCGCGGCCCGCGCGGGCCGGCCCCTCGCGCCGCTCGGCCAGTGCCCGGTAGTACGCGGCCAGCAACCCGCGCAGGTTCTCGGGCACCTGTTGCTCCGGCGGCGGCGCGATCCGCCCCAAAGGGCCCGCCAATCCGCCGTCCGGGAGCACGTCCGGGCGCAGGTCCGCGGCGACGCCGACGCCCTGCTGTACGCCGACTGACCCCAGTGCCGCGTTGAAGATGATGCGCCGCGCCGCTCCGGGCGACAGGTCGGCGAGCGCAGCCCGCGTCCGTTCAAGTGCTTTCACGAACGCGGCCGCCTTCCCCGCCGGCCACCCGAAGTCAACGAGCATCTCCTCCGTCACTTGAGCGCCGCGCTCGAGCATCTCGAGGAGGTCGATCACATCCTGAGCGCCTGCGTTCTCCAGGCGCGAGCGGGGCGGCGACCCCGGCGGGTCCCACGCGTCGCTGCCCGTCGGCTGCGTCTGCGGCGGTGGATCGGACGGTCCCCCGTCGCTGTCCCCCTCGCTGTCATCATCTCCGGGCCGCGCAGACCCCGACCCCGAGGAGCCCGTGTCACTTCCTGGCGCGGCGTCCGCGGGCCCGCGAGCCCCGGTCCCGTCACTCCCACGCGGCTGGCCGCCGGTCGCCTCTCCGGTCTCCCCATCCGGCTGCGGGTTACCGTCGTCACTGTCATCGCGCTTCGGACCGGACTCGGAGTCCTCCGGAGAGTCCGCGGGTGCGGCCGACCTTGCGGCCTGTCCTTCGCCGTTCTTTTCGCGTAGTCGCCGCACGACCTCGCCCGCTTCGCGTCCGTGCTCGCGCAGGAAGCGTCCTATCGGGTCGTCTTCCAGTTCCCCTTCGGATGCGCCCGCCCCGCTGCCATCCGTTTCATCGGCGGGCTGGGACCAGGTCGCGGCCGGAGGCGCGTCGACCGACCCCGAAGACGACCTCTCCGAGCCAACGCCGTTGCGGTCGCCCGAGGGCTCAGTTTCCGAGGTTTGGGGCCTGTCGTCATCGCCTACTGGCTTCCCCGGGTCGCCACCGCCGCCAGCCGAGTCCCCGGGTGCCTTCAGGTCGCCTTCCGTATCACCAAGCGTCTCACCGTCGCGGCCGGATCGGCCGGATGGCGCCTCCGCACTTTCATCACCCGAATCGAGGTCCGTCGCGGAACCATCCGAACTCGGTTGTGGTGCACCGGCGTCTCCCGCATCCGGCTCGCTCGGCTTGGAGGCGGGAGGCTTCCCGCCCGGCAACTCGCCCGGCTCCCGGCGCAGCCGGTCCGCACGCGGCGCGCGTTCCGCCAGGATCGTAAGCGTTTGACTGCGCGCGGCTTGCGGTGCGCGTCGACCGTCAAGCGTCAACCGACCGTCCCGGGCCTCGAACCACACGCGTGCGTCCGGCCCCCCCGGCGGCGCGACATCCCGGGTCGCAACACGCGCTCGCTGGCGCGGCGCTCCGGCCGGGAGATCCCACCGCTCGAGCGTATCTGCACGCTCCACGTACAGGGTAAACTCGGCGATACCCAAGTCGTCCTCCGCCTGCGCGATGATGTCGAGTATCGCGGCCGCCGAGACGACTCCGTCCGGCGCCTCGGCCTCGCTCGGCGCGATGATTCGCACCGCCGGCGGACCGTCCGCCCGCACCGTCACGCGGTAAGTCGGCGGATCGCGGTAGGGATAGCCCCAAGGGTCTGAAAACTCGAAGCGGTATTCGCTGGACTCGGTCAGGAGCAGCGTGACGGTCCCGGTGCGGGGCGTGGCCGACTCGACCCGCATCCGAGTGCGCGTCTCCCGATCCGTGACAAACACGACCATCGGGTCGCGGAGCTCTACGTTCGCCGTCAGCACGAATCGCGCCACGGTCCCGCTCCAGACCGTCACGTCGGGCGACTTGGCGGCTTGCGCGCGCAGTCCGGTGTAGGCCGGCGGGTCCAGCCATATTTCCAGGCGTTCTATCGTGGGAAGCGGCTGTACGGGAATGATGCCCTCCAGAACGCCGTCCCCGGCCGTGCATCGGAAACGTATCGCATCGGTCGCCTCGTGAGGCGGCAACACGAAGCGCGCGCGCCGCACGTCCGCATCGGGATCGAGCTCCACTGCCGCCGCGTAAGTTCGACCGTTGCCGAACCCTCCCGCGGTTCCCAGCGTGAGTTCAGCCCGGCGCGCCGGCCGCCCGAGGATTGCGAACTCCAGCATTACCGGCTCGCCCGCGTGCAGGGCGTCGTCGGGTCCCGGGTGCACCAGCCTCAGTTGAGTCGCAGCGGCCGGCGGCCGCTCCCAGCCGAGCACCCGCAGCAGCGCCGGCCCGATCGGTTTGACCGCGAAAGCGGCGTACAGGAGCCAGGCGGCGAGCGCCAAGCCGCCGCTCAGAAGTGGTGCCCGCCCGATGCCGACCGCCAACGCTTCGACCGGCGGCGCCCGCATGAGGTCGCGCGCCGCCTGCTGGAAGGCCGCCGTTTCCGCGTAGGCCGCAGCCGCCGTATCCCGCAAGGCCAAGGCGTTGATGAGTGAGTTGTGCCGGATCGCTGCCGCGCGCTCGAGCCGCTGCGCCACGTGCATACGACCGAGCGCGCGGCGGCGGCGCTGCCACTCTCCGCGAGCGATTCCGGCCAAGGCGCCGACTCCCACGGTGCCGATGGCCGCCAGGCGGGCGCGGCGCGGCAGCCCCCCCGGCCAGGCGTGGTCCAGTGCGACCAGGAGCAGCAGCGCGACCAGGACGGCGGCCGCAACCATGAGCAGCCAGGCCCGAAGCTCTCCCCAGGCGGCCCGCCGGCGAAAGCGTTCCAGAGCCGCCAGGACCCAGCGCGCGGAGAGCTGCACGGCCGCGGGCGTGTGCCTCCCGGAGAGTTCCATTCCCGTATTGTACCGTCGCTGCGGAGGTTACGGGCTGTGGCGTTTGACGGACGCGAGGCCGACGGGCAGAATGTCGTCCGCTGCGTGCGGACAGGAGGACACGCGATGCGGCCGGTCGGACGTCTTGCCTGCGGTGCCGCTTACCGGTGGGTCTGCGCACCGGTGCTGTGGTTGATCATCGCCGCGGGGGGCTGCGATTCCGGCGGGAGCAGCGTCAGCGTCTCCGACGCGCCGCCGGGGCCGCCGGCGCAGCATCCCATGCTCGAGGGCGTGCCGGTACCGAGCGGCTTTCGGGTGCATGACGATCGCAGTCGAGTTCAGCACAGCGCCGGCAGCCGCTGGGCGGAGATCGAGTTCCGGGGCGATCTGCCGCCGGAGCGGGTGATCAGTTTTTACCAGCATTACATGCCCGCGGCCCGGTTTTCGCTCAAGTCGCGCTCGCTGGACCGCGGCGAGACGGTTCTATGCTTCGAAAGTGACCGGGAAGAATGTAAGATACGGACGCGCCGCGGGACGTGGAAAACCATCCTGATCGTTGAGGTCAACCCGCTCCCACGGGGGGCCGCGGAGCGCGGGACCCAGTCCCCGCCGGTAACTCCCTGAGTCCGCGCGCGGCGACGGAGAAAGTTGAATGGACGCCGACACGCGACATGCACTGAAGCAGAACGAGTTGGCCGAGGCGCTCGTTAAGCTCGTTAAGCTGCGGAACCTCGACAACCCGACGACGCGCTACATCCTGATCGGTCTGGCGGTCCTGATCGTGCTGGTGGGCGCCTGGAAGCTGTACGCGTACGCGCAAACCCACGCGCTCGAGACCGGGTGGAAGCGATTTTCCGAACTGGATCAGCGCGTCAGCGACCCCGACCCCGCGAAAGCGGCCGCGGCGCGCGACGAGCTGCGCAAGCTGGCGGCGGGCGCCGCGAACAGCGACCTCGCCGGCCATGCGTGGGTGCGCTATGCGGGCGCTTGCCTCGAGCAAGCGCTGCAGGCGCCGGAGCAGGCCGACGCGCTCCTGCGGGAGGCCACGCAGGCACTTGAGCAGGTCACTGCCGGCCGCGCGGCTCCGCTGGTGCGGGCCGCGGCCTGGTTCGCGCTCGGTACCGCGTACGAGGGGCAGCGGGACTGGGACAAGGCGCGACAAGCGTATGAGATGCTGACCTCGAAGGACGGCGCCTTCGCCGCTTCGCCATTTGTTTTCGCCGCCCGGGAGCGACTGAGCAATCTCGCCGAACTCGCGACGCCGATCGTGTTCGCGCCGGGTGCGCCGCCTCTGCCGGAGGCCACCGCTGGTCCTCAGCCGCCGCTCGGCTGGGAGCCTCTGGATCCGGCGCTGGTGTCCGATCGGCCGCTGCCGCCGCGGCTGCCACCGCCGACCCCGACGGCGACCGCGCCGTCCGAGGCCGCCCCGCAGCCCGAATGACCGGCGCCGGGTCGGGGGTCGCGCCACGGAGGGCACCGCGTGACAGGCGGATTTCGCAGGATGCTCGCAGTGTGGTGAACCCGAACGAAGACGACATCCTCGAACGCCCGATTCCCATCGATGAGGACGCCGCGGAGCGCGTGCAGCTCCGCATTCGTCGCACGCTGCCGGGGCGTCGCATCGACAAGTATCTGCACGGGCGCTTTCCGCGCCTCTCGCGGACCACGCTGCAACGTCTGATCCGTCAGGGCGCGATCACGGTCAACGGCCGCCCCAGCAAGCCCAGCTACGAGCTGCTCGGCGGCGACGTCGTGGAGGTGATCCTGCCGCCCCCCGAGCCGCGCGAGGTCATCCCCGAGAACATCCCGCTCGAGATCGTCTACGAGGACGACCACCTGCTCGCGATCAACAAGGCGGCCGGCATCATCTGCCATCCGGCCCGCGGCGACCAGACCGGAACGCTGGCCAACGCGCTCGCCTACTACGCCAACTCGCTCAGTCATGGCGAGGACCCCTTCCGTCCGGGCATCGTCCACCGTCTCGACAAGCACACCACCGGCATCATGCTGGTGGCCAAGACGGACGAGGCCCACTGGCGGCTGTCGCTCCAGTTCGAGCGGCGCACCGTCCAGAAGACCTATCTCGCCGTCGTCCACGGCAACCCGCACCTCGACGCCGACACGATCGACGCGCCCATCGGCGTCCATCCCGTGGTCCGCGAGAAGTTCGCGGTGATGGTCCGTCAGAACAAGATCGACATCGCCCGCAGCGCCATCACGCGCTACGTCGTCGGCGAGCGCTACGGGGACTATGCACTCGTTCAGCTTTTCCCAAAGACCGGCCGCACGCACCAGCTCCGCGTGCACATGTCACACATCGGGCACCCGATCGTCGGCGACACGATGTACGGCGGGCGGCCCATCAGCGAGTTCGACATCCTCGGTCGCGGCTTTGTCGAGCCGCTCTTCGTGCACCAGGCGCTGCACGCCTGGCGGATCCAGTTCCGGCACCCGATCCTCGAACGCCCGATGGAGCTCGAAGCCCCCTTCCCCCCGCCGTTCCGCACGCTGGTCACGCTCCTGCGCAACGCGAGGACCACGCGTGCGCGCTAGCCGACGCGGGCGCGTCAGTCGACGCGTGTGCGTCAGCCGACACGTGCCGATCGCGCGGCTCATGCCTGCCCGCCGGTGCCGCCCCGTGCGGCCGCACCGCGTTCGCGGCCGCGTGAGCACGCTGTTTCTGGCCCTGCTGCTCGCCGTGCTCGGAATCGCGCCCGAGGACGCCGCAGCCCAGGGTGCAAAGCGCCCGGCCGCGAGAAAAAGTCGCCCGCCCGCCGCACGGCCCGCGGCCCAGACGCCCCTGGACGCCCGCCTTGCCGCGCTCGTCGCGACGCAGCCGCCGGGCGTCGACCTGGGGCTTTACGTCGCCGACGCCACCCGTGGCACCGTCTGGTTCGAGCACCACAGCACCGCCCTGCTGAAACCGGCCAGCGTCCTCAAGCTGTTGACGTCCGCGGCCGCGCTCGAGCGCTTCGGCCCGGAGTTCCGTTTCGAGACGCGCGTGTATCTGGCCGGCGCGGGCGAGCGCCCCGAGCTCTGGGTGGTCGGCAGCGGCGACCCCGCGCTGGGCGACGAGCGCATCGCCGCCCGCCTGCGGCGCGAGCGGGACTTCGCCTTCGACGAGTGGGCCGCCGCCTTGCGGGCCCGCGGCGTCACGCAGCTCGGCCGCATCGTGCTCGACGCATCGGTCTTCGACGAGCAGTACAGGCATCCCGACTGGCCCGTCTCACAACAGGACCGCTGGTACCAGGCCCCCGTCGGCGGCCTGAACATGAACAACAACTGCCTCGACGTGAGGCTCACATTGGGCGGCGGGGGCGTCGCCGTGCAGCTCCACCCCGAGATCGGTGCGGACCTGTTGCGGCAGGACCTGACCGCGGGCAAAGTCCACCGCGTCGTGCTCAAGCGGGCCCCCGGCGCCGACCTCTTCGAGCTGACCGGCACGGTGGCCCGCAGCGGATCGCTCGAGCCCATCGCCGCCGGCCGGCCGACCGTCTTCTTCGGCCACGCGCTCTACCAGGCCCTCGAGCGACGGGGAATCCGCGTCGTGGGCGAGGTGCTCACCCGGCCCCTCGGCCCGGACGAGCTGCGCGGCGCCGTCCTGCTTGCCACGCACACGACGCCGCTCCGCGACGTCCTGTGGCGGTGCAACGCGTTCAGCCAGAATCTCTTCGCCGAGTGCCTCTGCAAGGCCCTCGCCGCCTACGCCCCCGACGGGCGCCGCGCCGGCCCGCCCGGCTCCTGGTCCGCGGGCACGGATACCGTTCGCAGCACCCTCGCGCGCCTGGGGCTCGACCTCAGCGGTGCGGTCCTGCGCGACGGCAGCGGCCTGAGCCATCGCAACCGCCTCTCCGCGGCCCAGGTCGGTCGGCTGCTCGTGCTGATGCAGCGCCATCGCCACGCCGCGCTGTTCATCGACAGCCTCGCACAGCCCGGCGAACCGGGCTCGATGCGGAAGCGCTACGACGATCCCGCGCTCCGCGGTCGCATCCGGGCCAAGACCGGCACACTCGCCAACGTGCAGGCCCTGGCCGGCTACGCGACCCGGCCGGACGGCACGGTGCTGGCGTTCGCGCTGCTCGTGAACGGCAGCGCGGAGAACGGCTTGCCGCTGGAGCTCTGCCGCGCGCTGGTGACGGCGCCGCCGCCGCGCTGAGCCCGTCGCCGGGTTCCGCCGCCGGCCGCCGTTTGACAGACGCCGTCCCGGCGCGGACGATGCCCGGCGGCCGCGCTGGAGCGACCCGCGACCACCCCGAGGACAAGGCCATGCCGCGCAAGCAGCCGGTTTCCGCCCCGTCGGCCGGCCCGCGTTCCCAGTTGCTCGAACAGCTCTGCCGGGCCCCGCTGCTCGACCACGTGCTGAGCCATATGTATTTCACGCTCGGCAAGCCGTGGGCGATGGCCACCGAGCACGACAAGTTCGTCGCGCTCGGGCTGGCCGTCCGCGATCTGGCGGTGGGTCGGATGATCGCGACCCAGGCCGCCTACGAGGAGCAGAATTGCAAGCGGGCCTATTACCTGTCGCTGGAGTTTCTGCTGGGCCGGCTGCTACGCAACAACCTCGTCAACCTCGGGCTGTACGACGAGTGTGCCACGGTGTGCGCCCGCCACGGCGAGAACCTCGAACTGCTGCTGGAGATCGAGCCCGACGCAGGGCTCGGCAACGGCGGGCTGGGCCGCCTGGCCGCCTGCTATCTGGACTCCGCCGCGACGCTGGGCTACCCCGTCCAGGGCTACGGCATCCGCTATGAGCACGGCATCTTCGAGCAACGCATCGTGGACGGCTGGCAGGTGGAGGCGCCGGAATACTGGCTCCAGTTCGGCTCGCCGTGGGAGATCGTCCGTCCCGAGTCCGCCACGATCGTGCGGTTCCGCGGCCGGGTGGAGCACCGCACGGACGCGCAGGGCCGCTTCCAGCCGCGGTGGGTCGACTGTGCCACCGTCATCGGCGTGCCGTACGATATACCCATCGTGGGTTATGGCGGGCGGACGGTCAACATGCTGCGGCTGTGGTCGTCGCGGGCGTCGGCCGCGTTCGACCTCGAGTCCTTTAACCGCGGCGGCTTCGAGCAAGCGGTCCACGACAAGGTGCTGAGCGAAACGATCTCGAAGGTGCTTTACCCGGCCGACGAAACCGAGCGCGGCCGCGAGCTGCGCCTCACCCAACAGTACTTCTTCGTGGCCTGCACGCTGGCGGACATCCTGCGCCGCTACGACCGCGCCCACGACTCGCTCGACGCCCTGCCGGACAAGGTGGCGATCCAACTGAATGACACGCATCCGGCGCTGGCCATCGCCGAACTGATGCGCATCCTGATGGACGAGCGCGGCCTCGGCTGGGAAAAGGCCTGGGAGCTGACGCGGGCGGTGTTCGCCTACACCAACCACACGCTGCTGCCGGAGGCGCTGGAGACCTGGCCGGTGGCCATGCTCGGGGCGCTGCTCCCGCGGCATCTGGAGATCATCTACGAGATCAACGCGCGTTTCTTGCGGGAGGTGGCGGCCCGTTGGCCCGGCGACGTCGGGCGGCAGCAGCGGATGTCGCTCATCCGCGAGGACGAGCCGCGCGCCGTGCGCATGGCGCACCTGGCGATCGTCGGCAGCCACCGCGTCAACGGAGTGGCCGCGCTGCACACGCGGCTGATCCGCAGCCACCTCGTGCCGGACTTTGCCGAGTTCGCGCCCGACCGGTTCATCAACGTGACCAACGGCGTCACCCCGCGCCGCTGGCTGCGGGTCTGCAACCCCGCGCTGGCGGCCGCCATCAGCCGGCGCATCGGCGAGGGGTGGATCACCGACCTGGAACAGCTTCGCCGGTTGGAGCGCTTCGCGGACGATCCGGAGTTTCAGGCGGAGTTCCGGGCCATCAAGCGGGCCAACAAGGAAGCGGTCGCGGCGCGCCTCCGCCGAACGATGGGCCTGGCCCTGCCCGTCGATGCACTCTGGGACGCCCAGATGAAGCGGCTGCACGAGTACAAGCGTCAGCTCCTCAACGTGCTCCACGTGGTCATGCTGTACCACAAGCTGCTCGAGGATCCGCAGGCCCGCGTGCCGCGCGTGGTGCTGTTCGCCGCCAAGGCCGCCCCCGCCTACCACCGGGCCAAGCTGATCATCAAGCTCATCCACGACGTCGCCCGAACGGTCAACGGCGACCGCCGCATCGGCTCCCGCCTGCGGGTCGTCTTCGTCCCCAACTACCGCGTATCGCTCGCCGAGCTTATGATCCCGGCTGCCGACCTGTCCGAGCAGATTTCGACCGCCGGCTTCGAGGCCTCCGGGACGGGGAACATGAAGTTCGCGCTCAACGGGGCCCTGACGATCGGCACGCTCGACGGCGCCAACATCGAGATCCGCGACGCCGTCGGACCGGAGAACTTCTTCCTCTTCGGCTTGACCGCCGACGAGGTCCAGGCCCGCCGGCCGGGCTACCGCCCCGCGGACATCTACCACAGCCACGACGGCGTCCGACGGGCGCTCGACGGCATCGCCGGCGGTGAGTTCTGCCCCGAGACGCCCGGTCTGTTCGCCCAAGTGCGTGACTGGCTGCTGGGCGACGATCGCTACATGCTGCTGGCGGACATTGAGTCCTACGCCGCCGCCCAGCGGAAGGTCGAGGCGCTCTGGCAGGACCCCCGCGCCTGGACCCGCGCCGCCATCCTGAACGTCGCCCGCATGGGGTACTTTTCCAGCGACCGGTCGGTGCGCGAGTACGCGACGCAGATCTGGCACATCGCGCCCGTGCCCGTCGCGGCGGGCCCGGCGCCGCGCCGCCCCACCGCACGGCCCGCTGCCGGAGCCGCGCGGTCGGAAACCGCGCGGGCCCCGCGCTCCGCACCGGCCCGCCGCAAGCGCACCCAGGCCTGACGCCGCGCCCCGCGACTCCCGGCTCTATCCGGGCCCGGCCTCCTCGGTCAGCCGCAGGAAGACGTCTTCCAGGCGGCCGTCCGTGGCCGCCTGCCGCCGCAGCTCGGCCAGGGTGCCCAGCGCGATCAGCCGGCCGCGGTGAATGATGCCGATGCGATCGGCCAGCAGCTCCGCGATGTCAAGCGTGTGCGTGCTCATGAAGACCGTCCCGCCCGCATCCGCCAGCTCGCGGAAGATTTCGCGCGTGATACGGGCCGTGCGCGGATCCAGCCCCACCATGGGCTCGTCGACAACCAGCACGCGGGGCGCATGGACGAGCGCCGCCGCCAGCGCCACCTTCTGCTTCATGCCGTGGCTGTACGTCTCGCACAATCGATCGAGGAAGTCCTCCATGTCCAGCCGCCGGATGAGCTCGGCCAGGCGCTGTCCCGCCACCGCGCGCGGCACCCCGTACATCGTCCGGGTGAACTCGATGAACTCGCGCCCAGTGAGCTTCTCGTAGACGAACGGCTGGTCCGGAACGTAGGCGATCGGCTGCTTGGCCGCCGGGTCGCCGCCGTCCAGCCGCGCGCCGCACACCTCGACGGTGCCGCAATCCGGGCGCAGGAGCCCGGTGGTCATCTTCAGCGTCGTCGTCTTGCCCGCACCGTTGGGCCCGAGAAACGCGAAGACTTCGCCGGCGTGCAGCGTCAACGACAGCTTCGCCACGGCCAGCTTCGACCCGAACGACTTGCTGACGTCGCGCAGGCAGACCGTGGCCGGCGCGCACGCCGAGGCGGTCAGGGTGCCGGGATCGCGCTGGGGGGTCGTGTGCATCGGCCGGGCGTCCCGTCACCGCCAACTGCGCAGCGGCCGCGGCGGACCGAGCGTCTGCCCGGCCCGCGCCGCCTCGTCGTAGGGTTCATCGAGCAGTTCGAGCTCGCCGAGCAGGGGCAGATCGACCACCTGGCGGAGCACGCGCCCGTCCGCCGCGACCCACGCCGTGGCGCCGCCCCCCTCGACGACGAACGTGTCCACGGGGGCACCGCGGTGCGTGATGCGGGCGGTGCAGGTCACGCGAATCACCACCGGTTCGAGGCCGAGGCCGTCCGTCGCGAGGTTCGGCAGGATCTGCTGCAACGGGTCCACCAGATCCAGGCGCCAGGAGCGTCCGACATACAGGCCCGGCAGACGGTTGAACGGCCGGATCACATCGCCCAGGGCCGCCGGCGCCCGCGTATCGAGCGAAAAGCCGCCGCGTTGCGAACCGACCTCCCACTGGCAGGGAAACTCGCCGGACGGCATCGCCTCGCCCTTGAGCAACACGGGCACGCCCAGCCCCTCGATCCGGAACTCGAGGCTGTCCACGCGGAGCGGATCGCCCTGGCGGAACGTGACATGGGTCTCGATTCGCACCGGCGGCGTGGACAGGCCGCCCGGTAACGCCAAGGCGTCGAGCACGGTGGTCGTCGCAACCGTGACCAGCTCCCCCGGCAGCGCCCGGCGGGCCTCCGTCCAGCTCCGTCCCAGGAGCACGCCGTCCCGATAGATGCCGACCTGCGTGCGTGCCTCCTCGCCAGGGGCCAACGCGGTCGCAACGTCGGGGGGCGGATCCCCCGCGATCCACAACGGCACCACATCACGCAGCACGATCGTCCCGTTGGCGACCAGCATGGCCGCCGCGGCGAGTATACCGATCCAGCGGTTCAGCATCGCCGGCGTTCCTCGTCGGTGCCGCTGCATTGTAAGCGGCTCCGCGGGGCGATCCCAGGCGGCGCCGTGCGCGGCAAACCGCCCCTGGGGCCGTTGCCCCGCAGCCCCCTGCGCGGGTATGTTGCCCCGGTCTGCCGCGCGGGGCGCGGCGACACAATTCGGTGCGCGGTTCGGAGGTTTCATATTTTGCGAAAGCCGCAGGCGCCCGACGCGCTCCCTTGACGGCCCTGCGGCCGGTTCCGTATACCGCCGGAAACATCGGGCCCGTTGGCGGAGCTGGACCATCGACACCTTCGTCTTCCCACGGTGGACGAACAAGCTGCGAGTCGGGGTGGCGGTGCTGGCGCTCGGCATCCCGAGCTACGGCGTGCTCGTGATCGGCTACGGCGCCGCGCCGGAGACGACCGACGTCGGCTACGCGCCCGTGCAGCCGATTCCGTACAGCCATGCCCTGCACGCCGGCGAGCTGGGCATCGACTGTCTCTACTGCCACTCGTCCGTCGAGGTCGCGGCCCATGCGGCCATTCCGCCGACGGCGACCTGCATCAACTGCCACGGGACGAAGTTCGGAATCCGCCGCGACAGCCCGAAACTTCTGCCGCTGCATCAGGCGTTCTACGGCACGGACCGCACTCCGCCGGGCCAGCCGATTCCCTGGGTCCGCGTGCACGATCTGCCCGATTACGTGTACTTCAATCACAGCGCGCATGTGAACCGCGGCGTCGGTTGCGTTTCCTGCCACGGGCGGGTGGACCGCATGGAGGTCGTCTATCAGGCCGAACCGCTCAGCATGAGCTGGTGCCTGCACTGCCACCGCAACCCCGGACCGCACCTCCGCCCGCGCGACCAGATCACGAACATGACCTGGCAACCGCCCCCCGGCCGCGAGGGGCAGGAGCTCGCGCAACGACTCCTGGCCGAATACAACATCCGACCGTTGGACTACATGCAGATGTGTTCGCTGTGTCACCGCTGAAGCGTCGCGCGGCGGATCCGTTCGAGCAAACCGACGACGAGACGAGAGGATGTCCCTGAAAGACGGTCTCACGCCTGAAAGCCGCGGCCCCGATCGCGACGGCGTGTCGCTCCCGCTGCTCACGAGCCGCCCCGCGGCCGCGGGCTATTGGCGCAGCCTCGACGAGTTGGCCGACACGCCCGAGTTCCGGCGCTTTGTCGAGAACGAGTTCCCGTCGCTCCTCCCCGAGCTCCAGACCCCGGCCTCGCGCCGGACGTTTCTCAAGCTCATGGGAGCGTCGCTGGCCCTCGCCGGGCTGGCCGCCTGCCGCTGGCCGCGGGAAACCATCCTGCCGGCCAGCCGTCAGCCGGTGAATCGCATCCCCGGCGAGACCGTCCAGTTCGCCACCGGGTTCGAGCTGGCCGGGGCCGCCCTCGGCCTACTCGTGACCAGCTACGACGGCCGACCGCTCAAGATCGAAGGCAACCCCCAGCACCCCTTCAGCCGCGGCAAGACCGATCTCATCGCGCAAGCCACGGTCCTCGACCTGTACGATCCCGACCGACTGGCGCAGCCGGGCCGGCGGGCGTCGGGCGCGGCTCGCGGCACGTTCGAAAACGTCCCCTGGCCCGACTTCGACGCCTTTGTCGCAGCGCACTTCGCCGCGCTACGCGAGCGCGGCGGCGCGGGCCTTGTGGTCCTGACCGAGCACTCGTCTTCCCCCACGCTCGCCGACTTGCGCGCCCGTTTCGGCACCGTGCTCCCGCAGGCCGTCTGGATCGAGTTCGAGACCCTCTCCCGCGACCACCCCCGGGCCGGCCTGCGGGCCGCCTTCGGCCGGCCCACCCGGGCGCAGCTCGATCTTCCGGCCGCAGACGTGATCGTCAGCCTCGACGACGACTTCCTGATGTCACCCGGAACCGGGGTCCGGCTCGCGGGGGAGTTCGCCGCGCGGCGGCGCGCCGCCGACGGCACCATGAACCGCCTGTACGTCGTCGAGACCAGCCTGACCGTGACGGGGGCCGCCGCCGACCACCGCCTCCCGCTGCGCAGCTCGGACGTCGGCGTTTTCGCCGCGGTCCTCGCCCGGGCGCTGCTCGCTCTCGGCGTCGATTGGCCGGCCCATGCCGCCGATTTGCGGCCGGCGCTGGAGTCCGTCGATGCGGCGGGCCCGGATCCGCACTTCGTCCGCCTCGTCGCCGCCGACCTGAACCGGCACCGCGGCCGCAGCCTCCTCACGGTGGGGCTCCGTCAGCCCCCGGCCGTCCACCTGCTGGCCGCCGTGCTCAACGAGGCGCTGGGCAACGTCGGTGCGACGGTGACCTATACGGACGATCTGTCGCCCGCCGGACGGATCGACGATCTGCTGGCGGCGGGCCGCGCCGAGCTCGACACGCTGCTGATCCTCGGCGGCAACCCCGTCTGGCACCTGCCCGCCGAGCTTGACTTGCCCGGCCTCATCGCCCGCACCAAGACCAGCCTGTATTTCGGCACGCACGCCGACGAGACGGCGGCCTTGTGTGGCTGGCGGGCGCCGCTGGCTCATTATCTCGAGAGCTGGGGCGATGCCCGCGCGTACGACGGAACGGTGACGCTCGTGCAGCCGCTGATCGAGCCGCTCTTCGGCGGCCGCACGGTCAGTGAGGTCGTGGCCCGGCTGCTCGGCGACGATGTGACCTCGGCGTACAACCTCGTGCGGCGGACGTTCCGCGCGGCGGCGGGCGCGGGCCCCGAGTGGGAGGCCGCCTGGCGTCAGAGTCTGCACGACGGCTTGGTCGCCGGCTCGGCCTGGCCCCGCGAGCCGCGCCGCATCGTACCCCCCGCAGACACCCGCCGGGCGGACGAGCTGCGCGCCCTCCTCGCCCAGCGGCCCGCGCGCGAGGGCACCTTCGAGCTCGTCTTCGTGCCCGACTACAAGCTCTACGACGGTCGGTTCGCGAACAACGGCTGGTTGCAGGAGCTGCCCGACCCGATCACGAAGCTGACGTGGGACAACGCCGCCCTCGTGTCGCCTGCCGACGCGGCGAAGCTGGGTATCCGCACGTACGGCGACGCGCTGCGCATCGAGCTGGCCGGCCGCAGCGTCCAGATTCCCGCGTACATCCTGCCCGGCCAGGCCGAGGGCTCCATCACGCTGCCGCTCGGCTACGGCCGCGGGGCGCTGGGCGGGGTCGTGGCGGCCGACGCGGGCACAGACGTGCGGCCGCTGCGCACCGCGGCGGCCCCGCACGTCGCGCTCGGCGCCCGCATCAGCGGCACGGGCCAGCACCGCGTCCTGGCCACGACGCAGGACCATCACGCGATCGCCTCCGCCATCGGGGACGCCGAAACGCAGCGCCGCGCAGCCCACCTGATCCGCGAGGGCACGCTGGCCGAGTATCGGGCCCGGCCCGATTTCGCCGCACATGCCGTGCACCTGCCGCCGGCTGCCCCACTGTGGACGGAAAAGGATTGGCGGGGCCACCGCTGGGGCATGGCGATCGACCTGACGGCCTGCATCGGATGCAGCGCGTGCGTCGTCGCCTGCCAGGCGGAGAACAACATCCCCGTCGTCGGCAAAGACGAGGTCGCGCGGGGACGCGAGATGCACTGGATCCGCATCGACCGCTACTTCAAGAACACGCGGGCGGCCGCGGCCCACCACGCGACCGGGCACGACGGCGCTGGGGCTCCCGCGCCGCTGGAACCGGTCATTCGCGTGGCCTTCCAGCCGATGACCTGTCATCACTGCGAGACCGCCCCGTGCGAGAGCGTCTGTCCGGTCGCGGCCACGGTCCACGACGAGGAAGGTCTCAACGTCATGGTTTACAACCGCTGCGTGGGCACGCGGTACTGCTCGAACAACTGCCCCTATAAGGTCCGGCGGTTCAACTGGTTCTGGAATCACCACGGCCCGGCTCACCCGCGCTCACGGCGCGGCCGCACCCGGCCGCCGCCGGGCAAACTCCGGCAGGAGCTGCTGGCCGACATCGAGAAGCTCCAGCACAATCCGGACGTGAGCGTGCGCAGCCGCGGCGTGATGGAAAAGTGCACGTTTTGCACGCAGCGCATCAACGCCGTGAAGATCCGGGCCCGCAACGAGGGCCGGGCCCCGCGGGACGGCGAGATCGTGCCGGCCTGCGCCCAGGTGTGCCCCACGGAAGCGATCGTTTTCGGTGACCTGGCTGACCCGGACAGCCGCGTCAGTCGCCTGCACGCGGAGCCGCGCGCGTACATCATCCTGGGCGAGCTGAACACGCAGCCCCGCACGCAGTACCTGGCGAAGTTGCGGAACCCCGCGGAATCGGACGTCTGAACCCCCGGGGCTTCGGCCCCGCCTGTGAGCTGCCATGGCCGCACACCCGGTCGAGATCGACAACACGTGGGAGCGTCCCGGCGAACGGGCCCCGCTGGTCACCGGCGGGCACACGTTCGCATCGCTGACGGACACGGTCTGCGCAGTGTGGGAGGCGCCGCGCCCGCCCCGCGCCTGGTACATCGCGTTCACCATTTCCGTCGCGCTGCTAGCCGTCTTCGGGGCCATGATCGGCTATCTGATCATCAATGGGGTGGGCGTGTGGGGTCTCAACAACCCCACCGGCTGGGGCTTCGACATCACCAACTTCGTGTTCTGGGTCGGCATCGGGCACGCCGGCACGCTCATTTCCGCCATTCTGTTCCTGTTCCGGCAGAAGTGGCGCACCAGCATCAACCGTTTCGCCGAGGCCATGACCATCTTCGCGGTCATGTGCGCGGGCGTGTTTCCGGCGATCCACGTCGGCCGGGTCTGGCTGGTGTACTGGCTCGCGCCGTATCCGAACCAGATGGCCATGTGGCCGCAGTTTAAAAGCCCGCTGCTGTGGGACGTGTTCGCCGTTTCGACGTACGCCACAGTCTCGCTGCTGTTCTGGTACGTCGGCATGATCCCGGACCTGGCGACATTCCGGGACCGGGCCCGCACGCGGCTCAAGCGGATCATCTACGGGTTGCTGGCCCTCGGCTGGACCGGTTCGTCGCGGCACTGGCACCGTTTCGAGCGGGCCTACTTGATCCTGGCCGCGCTGGCGACGCCGCTGGTGCTGAGCGTGCACTCGGTCGTGAGCTTCGACTTCGCCGTGTCGCAACTGCCCGGCTGGCATGCCACCATCTTCCCGCCGTACTTCGTCGCGGGGGCGATTTTCGGCGGCTTCGCGATGGTGGTGACGCTGGCGGTGCCCGCCCGGGCCCTCTTCGGGCTACGGGACCTCATCACCCTGCGGCACCTCGAGAACATGTGCAAGATTATCCTGCTCACCGGGCTGATCGTGGGCTACGCCTACGCCATGGAGTTCTTCATCGCCTGGTACAGCGGCAACCCCTTCGAGAGCTTCATCTTCCGCAGTCGCGCGCTGGGGCCCTACGCGTGGGCCTACTGGACGATGATCGCCTGCAACGTGCTGGCGCCGCAGCTCTTCTGGTTCAAACGGATCCGCACCAGTCAGCTCGCCATGTTCCTGGTTGTCATGGCCATCAACGTGGGCATGTGGTTCGAGCGCTTCGTGATCATCGTCACCTCCCTCTCGCAGGACTTCCTCCCTTCGAGCTGGGACTATTACCGGCCCACCGCGGTCGAGCTCCTCACCCTGGCCGGCAGCTTCGGCCTGTTCTTCACCCTGTTCCTCCTGTTCTGTCGCTATCTGCCCATGGTCGCCATGGCCGAGGTGAAGACCGTCATGCCGCACGCCGACCCGCACGCGCATCCGCACGCGCACGTGCCGGCGACGCGCCGCTTCGACTACAACCCCGACGAGTTCGATCAGGAGCCGCCGGCATGATCGCGCTCAGTTCCGAGGAGACACCGTGAGCCACGCCGCCCCCGCCGCGCCCCCGTCGGTCCCCGCGGCGGCGCCGCGCACCGTCGCGCTGCTGGCCGAGTTCGACTCGCCCGGCGCGCTGCTGACGGCCGCCGAGCTGGTCCGCGACGCCGGCTTCCGCCGCTGGGACACGCACACACCCTTCCCCGTCCACGGCATCGATCAGGCCATGGGCATCCGCCGCACGCGCCTGCCGTGGATCGTCTTCGCCGCGGGGCTATTCGGCTGCACCGCCGGCCTCGTGTTGCAGTGGTTCACCAACGCCACCAGCGCGGCCGACGCCCCGGGCCTGTGGACGATCTTCCAGGGGTACAACTACGTCATCAGCGAGAAGCCGGCCCTCAGTCTCCCGGCCTTCGTCCCGGTCATCTTCGAGCTGACCATCCTGTGTGCGGCGCTGGCAGCCGTGATCGGCATGCTGGCGATGAACGACCTGCCGCGGCACCCCCACCCCCTGCTGGCCCTCCCGCGGTTCCGGCGCGTCACGTCCGACCGTTTCTACCTGGTCGTCGACGCCGATGACCCGCAGTTCGACCCGGTGCGCACCCGCGCATTTTTGCGGCAGTTGCCCCACGCGGTCGCCGTCGAGGACGTGCCCGAAGACCGCTCGTCCGCCGCCCTGCCGCGCGGCCTGGTCATCGCCATCACGATCCTCGTCGCGCTGGCGCTGCTGCCCCCGCTCTTGGTCGCCCGGGCCCGTCTGTCCAAGACCACCGAGCCGCGCATCCACCTCATTCAGGACATGGACAATCAGGAACGCTTCAAAACGCAGCAGGCCGGCCCCTTCGCGGACCGCCGCGCGTCCCGGCCGCCGATCCCCGGAACGATCGCCCGCGGCGACCTCGCCGGCGACGCGCACCTGCTCACCGGCCGCCTCGGTAATGACTGGGCCGCGACCTTCCCGGCCAGTCTGGCCATCGACCTGCCGTTCGTCCAGCGCGGCCGGGAGCGCTACGGCGTGTTTTGCGCCCCCTGCCACGGCTACGGCGGGGCGGGCGACGGGATCGTCTCGCAGCGGGCGCTGCGCTTGAACACGGAAGGCTGGGTCCAGCCGACCTCGCTGCTGGACCAGACGGTCCGCGACCGGCCGGTCGGGCACATCTTCAACACGATTACCAACGGCATCCGCAGCATGCCGCCGTACGGCGATCAGATCCCCCCGGCGGATCGCTGGGCGATCGTCGCCTACATTCGGGCCTTGCAGCGCAGCCAAAACGCGCGGTTGGAGGACATCCCCCCGCACGTGCAGGCGGACTTGCGCTGAATACCGGGGAGAACGGGCGATGGCGAGGACCGCACAGTACGCCAGCGAACGCCGCCGCTTCGAGCGCGGGCCGGACCGGCTGGCTGCCGCCGCCGCCGGGCTCGGACTCGCCGGGCTGGCGGCCGGGCTGGCGCTCGGACCGCGCGTCGGTTGGGACGTTTTCTTCCGTTCCTACCTGCTGAACTACTGTTTCGTGCTGAGCCTGGCGCTTGGGGCGCTGTTCTTCGTCATGCTTCAGCACCTGACGCGGGCCGGCTGGAGCGTGGCGCTGCGTCGGATCGCCGAGTTCGTGGTCGCCGCGCTGCCGTGGCTGGCCGTGCTCTTCCTGCCCCTCCTGATCCCCGTTTTTCAGGGTCGGGCCGGCGTTTACAAGTGGTCCAGCCCGGAGGTCGTCGCGGGCGACCCGCTGCTTCAGGCCAAGGCGGCCTGGCTCAATCCCGCGTTCTTCACGGTCCGCTGCCTCGTGTACCTGGCCGTCTGGTCGTTGCTGGCCGTTGTTCTCGTACGGGATTCGGTGCGCCAGGATGCTACCGGCGACGTCGCGCACACGCACCGCCTGGAGCGGTGGAGCGCTCCGGGCATGCTGCTCTATGGGCTGACGGTGACGTTCTTCGCCTTCGACGTGCTCATGTCGCTCAATCCGCACTGGTACAGCACGATCTTCGGCGTCTACTTCTTCTCCGGCTGCGTCGTGGGGTTCTTCGCGCTGCTGGCCCTGCTGGTCCTGAGCGTGCAACGGGCCGGCGGCCTGACCGCCTCGGTGACGGTCGAGCACTACCACGACCTCGGCAAGCTCATGTTCGGCTTCGTCGTGTTCTGGGCCTACATCGCTTTCTCCCAGTACATGCTCCAGTGGTACGCGAACCTGCCCGAGGAGACCGCCTTGTACTTCGCCCGCCAGAACGAGCCGTGGTGGCGCGGCGTCAGTCTCCTGCTCCTCGTCGGGCACTTCGTCGCGCCTTTCCTGGCGCTGATCTCGCGTTTCCCCAAGCGCCGCCCCGGTCTGCTCCTGCCCGCGGCGGTGTGGCTGCTGGCGATGCACTGGCTCGACCTGTATTACCTCGTGATGCCGCGGCCCCACGGCACGGCCTACAAGCCCGCCGCCTACCTCCACTGGACCGACCTGGCGCTGCTGGTCGGGCTGGTCGGCCCGTTCGTGGCGGCGGTGGTCCGGCCCATGGCGCGGCACGCGCTGTTGCCGGAGCGCGACCCGCGCCTGACCGAGGCCCTGGCGTTCGAGAATATCTGACCCCGCGGGGCGGACGATGAGGTCACGCGGATGAATGCTCAAGTCGAAGGCGATCCGAAGGCGTCCTCCACCGTTGTCGTCAGCATTGTCGGCACCATCCTGCTGCTGGCGATCGTCGTCTTCGCGCAGGTCCTGTTCTACAGCGGGCAGCGTTTCGAGGACGAGCGGAAACGGTACGCGCCCCCGCCCGCCGAGCTGACCCAGTTGCAGTCCGAGCAGCTCGCCCAGATCACCACCTACCGCCGCCCGCCGACCCCCGACGGCCCCTACGCGATCCCGATCGACCGCGCCATGGAGCTCGTCGTCGCCGAGCTGAAATCCGCTTCGGCGCCGACTATCATTCCCCAGCGAGAAGCGCAGCCGGCCGCGACCCCGCCGGCAGAGACGCCATGAGGTTGGGTCCCGTCTGGATCTGCGTCGCGTCGCTCGGGCTTGCCCTCGGGCCCTCGACCGTCCCGCGCGCTGCGGCGCAGCGCGGCCCCGCGAGCCCCGAGGCCGCGCCGGCGACCGCTCCGGCCACCGCGCCAGCCACGGACCCCACCGCGGAGGACTCGTTTTTCCCGGACGACGGGGGAGCGGGCCCGTCGCTGCCCAGCGAGCTCGAGGGCGTCGGCATCGACGAGCGACTGGGAAACCCGCTCCCGCTCGACGTCGAGTTCACGGACCAGACCGGGGCCGTCGTGCCACTCCGCAAGTACTTCGACGGCCGCCGCCCGGTCATCCTGACGCTGAACTACTACCGGTGCCCGATGCTGTGCGGACTCCAGCTCAACGGCCTGCTCGACGCGCTGCGTGAGCTGGACTGGACGGCGGGCGAGAACTTCCAGGTCCTCACGGTCAGCTTCGACCCGCTCGAAACCGCCAGCCTGGCGCAGATCAAACGCACCAACTATCTCAAGGAGTACGGTCGTCCGCAGGCCGCCGCCGGCTGGCACTTCCTGACCGGCCGGCAGCGCAGCATCGACGCGCTGCTCGACGCCACCGGCTTCAGGATCAGGTTCAATCCGAAGACCAACGAGTGGATGCATGCGGCGGCCCTGATTCTGTGCACGCCCGACGGCCGGGTGTCGCGCTACCTGAAGGACGTGCGCTACGAACCGCGGACACTGCGCCTGTCGCTGGTGGAGGCCTCGGAGGGCAAGATCGGCAGCACGGTAGACCGGTTTCTGCTGTTCTGCTTTCACTACGACGGATCCGGGGGGTACCGCCTGGCCGCGTTCAACGTCGCGCGGCTCACCGGCCTGCTGACGCTGATCGTGCTGGCCGCGGCACTGGCCTATTTCTGGCGCGGCGAGCGACATCGAAAGACTCAGACCCGAGGAATATGAACCCCATCCCCCCGCTTTCGCTCCTGGCTCAAGCCGCGTCGCCGACCACCTGGCCCGCGGTATCGCCCGGCGGCGGCTCCGCCTGGATGCCCGCAGCCGCCGCCACGGCCGCGCGCCAGGCCGACTTCGTGTTTTACTTCATTTACTGGGTCGCGGTGTTCTTTTTCGTGCTCATCGTGGCCCTCATGGTGTATTTCGCCATCCGCTACCGCCGGCGGGCGGCCCGGGAGCGGGCCCCCGGCACGGTCTCGCACAACACCGCCTTGGAGATCACTTGGAGCGCGGTCCCGCTGGTGCTGGTGATCGTGATGTTCTACCTGGGGTACCGGGGGTTCCTCGATATCGTCAACCCACCCTCCGACGCGCTGCCGATTTTGGTGACCGGCCAGAAGTGGGTGTGGAGCTTCACATACCCCAACGGCCATTCCGATACGGAGTTGCACGTGCCCGTCGACCGGCCGGTGCAGCTCACCTTGTGGTCCTCCGACGTGATCCACAGCTTCTACGTGCCGGCCTTCCGAATCAAGCGAGATGCCGTGCCCGGACGGTACAACAAGGTCTGGTTTCAGGCGACCCGGCCGGGCGAGTACCTTGCGCTGTGTGCCGAATACTGCGGGACCCAGCACTCGGACATGCTGGCACGCGTCGTCGTGCACGAGCCGGGCGGGTACGAAGCCTGGCTGGCGGAAGCCTCCGACCCCTTCCGGACGCGCTCCTACGCCGAGGTCGGCCGCCTGATCCATCAGAAGCGCTGCGCGGGCTGTCACTCCGTGGACGGCTCGGCCAACATCGGCCCGACCTTCAAGGGGCTCTGGGGCCGCCAGGCGGCCTTCCGGGATGGCACCGCGGTGCTCGCGGATGAGAACTACATCCGCGAGTCGATCCTGTACCCGCAGAAACAGGTTGTGAAGGGCTACGATCCCGTGATGCCGACGTTCCAGGGCCAGCTCAAGGACCGTGAAATCCTGGCCCTCATCGAATACATCAAGGAGCTGGAGAAGTGACCCTTCCCAGGACGTGCTCATGACCGCCATCAGTCCCGAAGCTGTCTTTGACCGGCCCGCCGACGCCCGACCCGATTACCTCCGCATCCGCGCCGGCCTGGCCTCCTGGCTCTTCACGCTCGATCACAAGCGGATCGGCGTCATGTATCTGGTCGGAATTCTCGGCGCGTTCCTGCTGGGCGGCATCTTCGCCCTGCTGATCCGCACCGAGCTGTTCACGCCGGCCCGCACCGTGATGAGCGCCGATCGCTACAACCAGTTTTTCACGCTGCACGGCGCGATCATGACCTTCCTGGTCATCATCCCCGGGATTCCCGCGGCGCTGGGCAACTTCGTGCTGCCGATCATGCTCGGGGCCCGTGACCTGGCGTTCCCGCGCGTCAACTTGGCGAGCTTCTACCTCTGGGTCGTGGGAGCGATCCTGGCCGTCCTCGCCATCGTGCTCGGCAGCGTCGATACCGGCTGGACCTTTTACGTCCCGTACGCCACCGAGACCACCATGGGCGGGGTCATCCCCGTGCTTTTGGGCGCCTTCGTCCTCGGTTTCAGTTCGATCTTCACGGGCCTGAACTTCATCGTCACGATCCACAAGATGCGGCCACCGGGCATGACCTGGTTCCGTCTCCCGCTGTTCCTGTGGGCGCTGTACGCCACGGCCATCATCCAGATTCTGGCGACCCCCGTCCTCGGGATCACGCTGGTGCTGCTGATCGTCGAGCGCGTCTTCAAGCTCGGCATCTTCCTGCCCGCCCTCGGTGGCGACCCCGTGCTGTACCAGCACTTCTTCTGGTTCTACTCCCACCCGGCCGTTTACATCATGATCCTGCCCGCGATGGGCATCGTCAGCGAGCTGATCTCCGTCTTCAGTCGCAAACACATCTTCGGCTACACCTTCATCGCCTTCAGCAGCATCGCCATCGCGATCTTCGGCTTCTTCGTGTGGGGCCACCACATGTTCGTCAGCGGGCAGTCCACCATGCTCTCCACCATCTTCAGCCTGCTGACCTACAGCGTCTCGATCCCGTCGGCGGTCAAAGTCTTCAACTGGCTGGCCACGATGTACCGCGGCTCGATCGCCCTAAAAACCCCGATGCTCTACGCCCTCGCCTTCATCTTCCTGTTCGGCATCGGTGGCCTGACCGGCCTGTTTCTCGGCGCCCTGGCCACCAACGTGCACCTGACCGACACCTACTTCGTCGTCGCCCACTTCCATTACGTCATGATGGGCAGCACCCTCATCGCCATGATCGGCGGCCTGCACTACTGGTGGCCGAAGATGACCGGCCGCATGTACAGCGAGAAGGCCGGCGTGATCGCCTGGGCCCTGGTCTTCATCGGGACCAACCTCACGTTCTTCCCCCAGTTCATCATGGGCGCGCACGGCATGCCGCGGCGCTACTACAACTACCCCCCCGAGTTCCAGTTCCTGCACCAGCTCTCGACAGTGGGCTCGTACCTCATGGCCGTCGGCTTCTTCCTGACGGCGGCTTACCTCCTGCACGCCCTTTTCCGCGGCGCCCGCGCACCGGCCAACCCTTGGGGCGGCGCCACGCTGGAATGGCGCTGCGCGTCCCCGCCGCCGCCCGATAACTTCGAGCGTCCGCCCGTCGCCGGCGACCCGTACGACTTCTCGGAGATCGACTACGACCCCCAGACGGGCGGCTACGTTTACACGCCGCGGCCGGCGCCGGCCGCGGCCTCAGCCGCGCACTGACTCTCGGAGCGAGCCGACCACGATGGCCACTTCATCCACCGCCGCCGACCCGCACGCCGCGCACCCGGCGCACGGGGCCAGTCCAGCGCACGGCGGTCACCCGCCGCACCTGGCCCACCAGTTCGACACCCCCGCGCAGCAGTTCGAGTCGGTCGTCCAAGGGATGTGGCTGTTCCTGGCCACCGAAATCCTGCTGTTTGGCGGCCTGTTCTGCGCGTATGCCGTGTATCGCGCCAACCACCCCGAGATTTTCTATTACGCCCACAAATACCTCGACACCTTCTGGGGCGCGGTCAACACCGTGATCCTGCTGTGCAGCAGTTTCACCATGGCCGCCGGCGTCTGGGCGGCGCAACGCGGCCGCCGGGGCATGCTGTCGGTGATGCTGGCTCTCACGCTGCTCGGCGGCCTCGGCTTCCTCGGCATCAAGTACGTCGAGTACAAGCACAAGTGGGAGGCCGGCCTGCTGTGGGGCCGCCACTACCAGCCGCGCTACCCACCGGGCTACCACGGGGACCCCGCTGGCCAGGACGCACCGGCACCGCGCGCGCCCGCCGCCGGAGCTGCCCTGTCGGTCGCAACGCCGCCCGCCACCACCGCGCCGCCCGCCACGCCCCTGGGGGCGGTTCCCAACGCCGCGGCGCGAGGGAACCCGCCCGATACCGCCGACGCGCTCGCCGCGACGGACGGGCCGACGGTGACCGCGACGCCGGCCGTGCCCACCGCCGACGCGCCGGATCCATCCTGGAACCTGCATCCGTTCGAGAGCGGCCCCCGCGGCCTGCTGCTGCCCGGTCAGGCACCACCTCTCGCGTCCGAGCCGCTGCCGGTGCGGAACGTCCACATCTTCTTCGGCATTTACTTCGCGATGACCGGGTTGCACGGGCTGCACGTCGTCGCAGGTCTGATCGTCATCGGCTGGCTGCTTGTCGGGGCCGTCGTGGGCCGCTACTCGGGCGGTTACTTCACCCCCGTCGAGGTTGGCGGCCTATACTGGCACCTGGTGGACCTCATCTGGATCTATCTGTTCCCGCTGCTATACCTGATTCACTAGGAGCGGCTCAGACCACGTCGCGAGGAGCGCCCATGGCCGTCCCCCCCCCTGCCTCTGACGCCCACGGCGCCGACGAACACGTCGGGCATCGCGTGCCCCTCTGGGTCCTCGCCGCGACGCTCGCGGCCTTGCTGGCCCTCACGGTCCTGACCGTCTCGGTGACGGCCTGGGACTTCGGCCGGGCCATCAACCTGTGGATCGCCATGATCATCGCGACCGCCAAGGCGACGCTCGTCGCGCTGTATTTCATGCACCTCCGCTACGACAAGCCGATCGTCGGGCTGATCCTGATCGGATCCCTGGCTTTCGTGGCGCTGTTCATCGGACTGACGCTCATGGACGTCAGCGAATACCGGCCTTTTCTGACCGAATTCCGCGACAGCCCGCCGCCTGGTTACCTCCCGCCCGAGCTGCCCGGGCAGCCACCGGGAGCCGCCGCGGCTCCGTCTGGTGCGGCGGCGCCCGCCAGCGCGACCCCGCCGCCGCCCGGCGGAGGACAGTAGAGGCCGCGCGAGAGCCGCGTGTTCACCGCGTTTCTCGACCCGCCGCCCGGTTCGTCCTTTCGCCAGGAGGCCGAGCCGCCCCCCTCCTCCGCGGTGCCGCTTCTGATGGCTTTGCTGATCGCCTCCCTGGCGATGGGCCTCGGCGCCCTCCTCGTCTTCTACTTCGTGATGCGGGCTCGCCTGCCGCAATGGCCGCCCCCCGGCACGCCGCCGCTGCCCGCGGGCCTGTGGGTCAGCACCGCGCTGTTGCTGGCCGTGAGCGCCGCGCTGCATGCGGCCGTCCGGGCCGCGCGGCGCGACCGGGCCGCCGCCGTGCGCCGCCTGACGCGCGCCGCCGTAGCGCTGGCCGCCGCCTTCCTGATCAGTCAGACCGCCGTCTGGTTCACCGCGTACCTGCGGCAGATGCCGCCGCAGCTCAACATGTACGCCATCAACTTCTACCTGCTCTCGGGGCTGCACGCTCTGCACGTGGTCGGCGGGCTCGTCCCGCTCGGCCTGGTCGCAGCCCGCGCGGGCCGCGGCCGCTACTCCGCCGGCAACCACGCCGGCCTGCGGTACTGCGCGCTCTACTGGCACTTCGTCGACATCGTCTGGCTGATCATGTTCGCCGCCCTGCACATGACGCGCTGACGCGTGCGGCGAACGCGAAGTGCTCCCGCGCACCGCGCGCCGGCAGCGCGCAACGCGACGCGCCGCCAACGGCCCGCACCGTGCGCCGGCATCGGTCGGCAACGCCCGCTGCCACCGGTCAGCGCCGCGGCGCCGCGCACTAGGAGCACCCCCCGCCCCGCCGCAACGCCTCCGCACGCCTTGCTCTTCAGGGCGACTTCGCTCCCAACGCTTCCCGCGCCGCATGCCACGCGAAATGAAACGCGTACACCGCCTCCACCGGTTCGTCGGTCTCCGTCATCGGCCAGACTGCGGCCGGCGACGGCCGGCACTCCATCCGCAGCGCAATGCCGTCCACCACTGTTCGCCAGACCCCGCTCTCGCGCGCCCGCGCGAGCGGCTCCGGCGTCGCCGCCGAAAGCGGCACGCCCGACAACCCGGCCCGCTCCAGCACCTCCGCCAGCGGCCACGCGTGCCAGTCGCCCGTCGTCCGGACCATGAGCAGCGGCATCATCCGCGGCCGGCCGTCCGCCGGCTGCGTGCTAAGGGGAAAACGCGGCCGGTCGCTGGCGAAGTACAGATCGTAAGTGCGCTTGTACAGCTTCAGCCGTCCGAGGTCGGGCTTCAGCACCGTCGTGTCCGGATAGCGTGCCGCCCAGTCCGCCCAGTGCACGACCACCGCCGGGCAGACCGCCAGCGTGGCGCCGCGCGCCGCCGCCGGCCCCGCCACCGCCCGCATCTGGAGCTGACTCCAGAGGCTCGCGCGTCCGTCCGGTCGCCGGTCGTACATCAACAGATTCGATTCCAGCAACAACCCGCTCACGCCGAACTCCAGCCGCCCGTCCGCCGTGTCGCGGTCGAACACCACCGTGCTGTCGCACAGCGGGTCGTACGTCACCGCGATTGCGCGGCCGCCCAGGGTGTCGTTCACGATCCCGTGCCACGCGAGGAAGCGCAGCGGATACGCCCGGGCCGCACCGTTCCACCGGACGCCGACGACGCGGTCCGTCGGCACCAGCACCTTACCCGCGTGCGCCCGCGCGAGCTCGCGCGCCAGCGCCGCCAGCCCGTCAAGCGTCAGCACCTCCGGATCGGTCAGCGCCGGCACGGCGTCGCGCGCCGCGCCCGAAGCGACCAGCCGCTCGCGCGGCACGAGGCAGGTCGTCAGATCGAAGCCGTAGGTCCCCACGTCGTGCCCATCCCCCAGAACCCGTTGTCCACGCAGGAGCGCGACCAGACCCCACCCGAGCAGCCCCAGGGTGAGCATGCCCGCCAACACCAGGACCCACCCGCCGCTCCGCAGCGTCAGCAACCGCTCCGGCCGGCCCGCGCGAACCTCAGGCGGCGACATCGGCAGACTTCTCAACCGGTGCCGCGACCGCCGCCGGGGGACGCACCGCGCCCGACGTCGGTCGATCCAGCACGAGCAGCCCCATGAGCAGCGGCAGGTAAATCACGCTGGCCAGGAAGACGTGCCGCGCGGCCGCCGCCGAGCGTTGACGTTCGAGCCGCACCGCTACGGCGACGAAGGCCGCCCCCAGCAGCAGCGCACCGCCCGCGTACAGCCAGCCCGCGGCTCCCAGCACCGTCAACGCCAGCGTCACCGGCACGAGCAACAGCGCGTAAATCACCACGACGCACGCGGTCAGATACCCCGCGGCGTCGACGGCCGGCAGCATCCGGAACCCGCCGCGCCGGTAATCGTCCCGATAAAGCCACGCCAGCGCGAGAAAATGCGGCACCTGCCAGCAGAACAAGGTCGCCGCGAGCGCCAGCCCGGGCGGGGCGATGCCGCCCGTCGCGGCCGTCCAGCCCACCAGCGGCGGCAGCGCGCCGACCACGGCGCCCACGAGCGTATTCCCCGTCGTCCGGACCTTCAGCGGCGTATACAGCAGGACGTACGTCAACAACGTGACGAGGGCCAGCGCCGCCGCCAGCGGAGTCGTGCCGCGGAGCAGGATCAGCGGCCCCGCCGCCCCGCAAACGAGGCCGAACACCACGGCCGCGCGCGGCGTCAACCGCCGCGTGGGCAGCGGGCGGCCCGCCGTGCGACGCATGCGCGCGTCGCGCTCGCGCTCCCACCATTCGTTGAGTGCGTTGGCCCCCAGAGCCGCCAGCCCCGTGCCCAGCACCGTCACAGTCAAACGGCCGGTGTCAACGGTCGGACCGGCCCCCAGCACGAAGCCCACGGCCGTCGTCACCAGCACGAGTGCCGTGAGTCGCGCTTTGCCGAGTTCCAGATACGAGCCGACGACACGTCCCACGGAGCGCACGGCTTTCGGGGCGACGAACGAAGCCGCAACGGTCGTGGCAGCGTCCCGCACACCGTTTCTCCGAATGTAGCGGATTGTAGCGGCCCGCGCGCGCAGGCCCAACCCGGCGGGGCTTGGCGGTCGCACTGCGGCGCTGCTATGCTGCCGCCTCGACCAGGGCGAGGCCGCGCCGGATACCAAGCATGAACCACCCGTCCGCCTCAGCATCGGCCGACCGCGGAGCCGTGCTCACCATCGGCTTCGGCACCACCGTCGCGATGTGGGGCATAGCCTACTTCTCCCGCCTCTTCGAGCAGAGCGTCAACGATCGCACCATCGTACTGATCCTCCTGTTTACCGCCGCCCTCCTGCTCCTCGCGTGCCACGTCGCCGGCGGGTACATCGCCGGCCGCTACACGGCCCGCGGACTGCGGACTGCGGCCGCCGCAGGACTCGTTTCTGGACTTGTCAATCTGCTCGCCGTGGCCAGCGCCTTCGGGGGCGAGCGGCCCAACGAGATCCGCCCCATCGCCATCGCGTTCATGCCCGCGTCCGTGCTGGGCGCGGTCGCGCTGGGGCTGCTCGGGGGGCTCCTCGGACGGCGGCAGCGCCGCTCCGACCGGCCCAACCCCTATTGGGCCGGAGGGCTGGCCGCGGTCACGGCCGTGGCCACCTTCCTCTTGCTGGGGGTCGGCGGCTTCGTCACCGGTTATGACGAAGGGCTGGCGGTGGTCGACTGGCCGAACACCGAGACCTACAACATGTTCCTGTACCCGCTCGAACGCATGACGGGCGGGGTCTTTCTCGAGCACGCGCACCGCCTGTTCGGGTCGCTGGTCGGGCTGGCGACGCTGGTCCTCGCGCTCCAGACGCAGTTCACGGAGCGGCGCGTCGGCGTCCGCGTGCTGGCGTGGCTCACGCTGTTGCTGGTTATCGCCCAGGGAGTCCTCGGCGGCCTGCGCGTGACCGGGCATTTCACGCTCAGCGCGCGGCCGGAAGACACGGCCCCGAACGTCCTGTTGGCCATCGTCCACGGCGTGTTCGGGCAATGCGTATTCGGCCTGCTCGTGGCGCTGGCCGTGCTGCGCTCCGGCGGCTGGATCCGGAGCGGGCCTCCGGTCGCGGCGCTCGGCGCCGCCACCGATCGGGCGTTCAGCCTCATGCTGATTCTGGTTCTGCTCGCACAACTCGTCTTGGGCGCGTTGGTGCGGCACTTTTCCTGGGCCCTGCACGTGCTGCCGTATGGCCTGGCGGCCCGGCCGGAGCAGTTGCAGGCCGTCGGACAGTGGGCTCTCACCCTCCATATCACCATCGCCGTGCTCGCCTCGCTGCTGGCCGTCGCGGTGGGGGTCCGCGCGTGGGGTCTTTATCAGAACGTCCCGGTGCTAGCGCGGCTCGGCAGCAGTCTGCTCGGCCTCATCGGCCTCCAGATCGGCCTGGGCATCGCCGCCCTCGTGGTCACCAGCGACGACTCACCCGGCAACCGGCCGGGCCTGCTCGATGTCGCGATCACGACCGGCCATCAGGTGGTCGGCGCTGCGCTGCTGGCGTGGGCGGTCATGCTCCTGATGTGGACCTACCGGCGCATCATGCCCGCGCCGGCGGCCGCGCCGGTCGGGACGTAACCGCTGCGGGCGGCGCGACCCGCGCCCGCGGCGGACCCGCGGAGGGCGCCGCGAACAGGGATAGGCACCGCGGCCCGGCGTGGTATCATGCCGGCTTCTCGCGCCGCCCGGCCCGCGGACGGAGCCGCGGCGCTCCGGCCCGGGCCCGCGTGCCGGTCGCAGCGGCCCCCGGGGCGACCGGCCGCGCGGCGCGAGCGAGCGTCTTCCCGCAGGAGCTGGAGACCATGACGCGAACGCCGGTGGTGGAAGAACGGTCGCATTCCGAGGTCGCCGACAAACTGGAGCCCCTCTTCGCGCCGCGCGCCATCGCCGTGATCGGCGCGTCGCGCACGCCCGGCTCGGTCGGCCACGCGATCCTCTCGAACCTCGTGCTCGGCGGATACACCGGCGTCATCTATCCGGTGAATCCCAAAGCCAAGAGCATCCTCGGCAACCGCTGCGTTCCGAGCGTCGAGGCCATCGACGACCACGTCGACCTGGCCGTCCTCGTCATCCCCGCGCCGCAGGTGCTGGGCGTCGTGCAGGCCTGCGCCGACCGCGGCACCAGGCATTTCGTCGTCATTTCGGCCGGCTTCAAGGAGATCGGCGGCGAGGGCGTGCAGCGCGAGGCCAGCCTCAAGGCCCTGGCGCAAGAGCGCGGCCTGACCATCGTCGGCCCCAACTGCCTCGGCATCATCAACACCGCGCCGACGGTCCGCATGAACGCGACCTTCGGCCGCGACATGCCGGCCGCCGGGCCCTTCGGCCTGATCTCCCAAAGCGGCGCGCTGTGCACCGCCCTGCTCGACTACGCCAAGGGCGTCGGCATCGGCTTTTCCCGCTTCGTCAGCTTCGGCAACAAGGTCGCCGTCTCCGAAACCGACCTCCTGCTGGCCCTCGCCGCCGACCCGCTCACGAAGGCCATCCTCATGTACGTTGAGGAGCTCTCGCACGGCCAGCAGTTCATCGCGACCTGTCAGCGCATCACGCACGGCCCGAACCCCAAGCCGATCATCGCCATCAAGACCGGCCGCACCCAAGAGGGCGCCGCGGCCGCGGCCTCGCACACCGGCTCCCTGGCCGGCAGCGACGAGGTCTACGACGCCGTCTTGGCGCAGGCCGGCGTGCTGCGAGTCGAGTCGGTCAAGGAGCTGTTCGACTGCGCGGAGGTCTTCGTGGATCCGGTCCTGCCGCACGGCCGCCGCACCGCCATCGTGACCAACGCGGGCGGCCCCGGTATCATGGCGACCGACGCGTGCATCCGCAACGAGATGACCCTGGCCCGGTTCCAGGAGTACACGCTGAAATCGCTGCGTTACCAGCTCCCCCCGACCAGCAGCCTCAAGAACCCCGTGGACGTCATCGGCGATGCGAAACACGATCGCTATCGGGCCGCGCTGGATGCGGTGTCGGCCGACGAAGGGGTCGATCAGGTCGTCGTCATCGTCACCCCCCAGACCATGACCGACGTGACCGAGATCGCGGACGTGATCCGCGAGACCAAGAGCTTCTGCGGCAAACCCATCGTCGGCTGCCTCATGGGCCTCGTCGACGTGTCCGCCGGCGTGCAGCTCCTGCGCAAGAGCGGCGTGCCCACGTATGCCTTCCCCGAGGACGCGATGCGGGCGGTGGCGGCCAAGTGCCGTTTCGCCGAGTGGACCCGCCGACCGCTCCTGGGGTACCGTCACTTCCCGGTGGACGCGGCCCGCGTCGAGGCCCTCTTCGACGCGGAGCTCAAGGCCGGCCGCTCCGCGCTGGTCGAATTGAAGGCACTGGAGGTCTTCCGCGCCTACGGCTTCCCGATCGTGCCGTACGCCCTGGCCACCAGCGCCGCCGAGGCCGCCGAGGCCGCCGCGCAGATCGGCTTCCCGGTCGTGATGAAGATCTCCGGCCCGACGATCGTGCACAAGACGGACGTGGGCGGCGTGCGCTTGAACCTGCTCGACGAGGCCGCGGTGCGGACCGCGTACGACGAAATGATCGCCGCGGTCCGCCAGAAGATGGGCGCCGACACCGAGATCTGGGGCGTGCTCGTGCAGAAGATGCTCCCGAAGGGCAAGGAGATCATCCTGGGCATGTCGCGCGATCCGCGCATGGGCCCGCTGCTCATGTTCGGGCTGGGCGGCATCTACACCGAGGCCCTGAAGGACGTCTCCTTCCGCCTCGCGCCGATCCGCGAAAACCAGGCCCTCGAAATGATCATGGGCATCCGCTCGCACAAGTTGCTGCGCGGCTTCCGCGGCGAGCCCCCCTCGGACCTCGAGGCCATCTGCGACTGCCTGCTGCGGCTCTCGCAGCTCGTCACGTCGCACCCGCGGATCCGCGAACTGGATATCAACCCACTGCTCGTCTACGCGGCCGGACAGGGCTGCATGGTCGCGGACGCGCGCGTGATTCTCGGCGAGCATTGACCGGCCGCGCCGCGGCCGCTCCGAGGAGACCTAGGCGATGTCCAACAAGTGGCGGAACCTGTACGCGGACAAAATCGTGTCCGCCGCCGAAGCAACGCAGAAGATCCGGCCCGGCGACCGCGTGTTCATCGGCTCGGCCTGCGGCGAGCCGCAAGAGCTGGTGCGGGCGCTGGTCGAGCACGGCGACCACCTCGCCGACATGGAGCTGATCCACGTCCTGACCCTGGGCGTGGCGCCCTACACCCAGCCCAAGTACGCGCAGAACTTCCGACCCAACGCCTTCTTCATCGGCACCAGCGTCCGCGAGGCCGTCAACACCGCCCGCGCCGACTACACCCCGGTGTTCCTGTCGCAGGTGCCGCAGCTCTTTCGCTCCCGACGCTTGGGCATCGATGTCGCGCTGGTCATGGTCAGCCCGCCCGACGACTACGGCAATTGCAGCCTGGGCGTCTCGGTCGACATCACCAAGGCCGCGGTCGAGACCGCCCGGCTGGTCATCGCCCAGGTCAACCGGCACATGCCGCGCGCGCTGGGCGACTGCTTCCTCAACGTCCGCCAGATCCACTACCTCGTCCCGCACGACGAGCCGCTGCTCGAATGGCCTGGGGCCGCCGACCCCGACGAGGTCACGCGCCGCATCGCGCAGCACCTGAGCCGCCTGATCCCCAACGGGGCCACGCTTCAGGTCGGCATCGGCCGCATCCCCGACGCCGTCCTCTCGACGCTCACCGACAAGAACGACCTCGGCATCCATACCGAAATGTTCTCCGACGGCGTGCTCAAGCTCGCGCGGCAGGGCGTCATCACCGGCCGCGCCAAAACGCTCAACCCCGGCAAGATCGTCGGCAGCTTCGCGGCCGGCTCCCGCGAGCTGTTCGAGTTCATGCACGACAACCCGCAGATCGAAATGCGCCCATCCGACTACACGAACAACCCGTTCGTCATCGCCGGGCACGACAACATGGTGGCGATCAACTCGGCCCTTGAAATCGACCTCACCGGCCAGGTCGTGGCCGATTCCATCGGCCAGACGCTCTACAGCGGCATCGGCGGACACGCCGACTTCATGCGCGGGGCCGCCCTGGCCAAAAACGGCAAGCCCATCATCGCGATGCCCAGCACGGCCGACACGCCCGAAGGCCTCCGGTCGCGCATCGTGCCCACCCTCCAGGAGGGGGCCGGGGTCATCACGACCCGCGGCGACACGCATTACGTCGTGACCGAGTACGGCGTCGCCTTCCTGCACGGCAAGACCATGCGCGAGCGGGCCATGTCGCTCATCAGCATCGCCCATCCGGACTTCCGGGCCGAGCTGCTGCATGCCGCCAAGCGCCGCCGGATCGTCTACCCCAATCAGATTATGCCGCCCGCGCAGGCCCCCTATCCCGCCCAGTACGAGGAGACCATCACGCTCCGCACCGGTGAGAAGGTCTTCGTTCGGCCGATCCGTCCGGACGACGAACCCATGATGCGCGAGATGTTTTACGAGTTCAGCGAGCGGACCAAGTACCTCCGCTACCACGCCGCGCTCAAGGCCATGCCGCACAATAAGATGCAGATCTTCTGCACCGTCGACTACGACACCGAGATGGCCCTGGTCGGCCTGGTAGGTCCGCCCGGCGCCGAACAGATCATCGCCGTGTCGCGCTACATGACCGACGCCGAGCGGCGCTCGGCCGAGGTGGCATTCACCGTGCAGGACGACTGGCAGCGCAAGGGCCTCGGCACGTACTTCTTCGAGAAGCTCGTGAAGATCGGCGTCGAGCGCGGCATCAAGGAATTCCACGCCTACGTCCTGGTCGAGAACGCCGGTATGCTCAAGATCTTCCACCGCTCCGGCTTCGTGGTCCAGACTGAGACGGAAGGCGACGTCGTACGCGTCACCATGCGTCTGCCCGAGCTCGACCCGGAAGCGCCGCGCCGCAACTAGGCCGCCGCCCCGCTCCCGCGACGGAACCGGATCATGCCCGTCACCCGACTCTCACGACGCGATTTCCTGCGTCACGGCCTGGCGGCCTCCGGCCTCGTGGCCGCCGCAGCCCGGCCCTGGCCGGCGACACTCAGACACGGGAAACCGATGCACGCGTTCGACATCTCCCTCGCCGCCTGGTCCGTCCACCGGTTGTTCTTCAGCGGCCGGCTCAAGCAGATCGACCTGCCCGAACTCTGCCGCAAGGAGTTCGACCTCGGCGGCCTCGAACTGGTCAACACCTTCTTTCCCAGCCCCCAATACACCTATTGCAAGGACCTCGCCCGGCGGGCCCGCGACCACGGCGTCAAGATCCTCCTGATCATGTGCGACGGCGAGGGCGACCTCGCCGCTGCCGACCGGGCCGAGCGGCAGCAGGCCGTGCGCAACCACCGCAAGTGGCTCGACGTGGCCGCCTTGCTGGGCTGCCATTCCATCCGCTGCAACAGCGGCGAAGGCCGCGCCGGCGACGCGGACGCGATCGCCCGTTGTGCCGAGAGCTTCGCGACGCTATGCGAGTATGCTCGATCCGACAAGCTCAACGTGCTCATCGAGAATCACGGCGGGCTTTCATCCGCCCCGGAGTCGCTGCTCGCCGTCATCCGCCGCGTGAACGACCCGCTCCTCGGTACTCTCCCGGACTTCGGCAACTTCCCCGCCGGGACCGACCGCTACGAAGCCGTCCGCCGCATGATGCCCCACGCCCGGGCCGTCAGCGCCAAGTGCTACGACTTCGACGCGCAGGGCAATGAAACGACGATCGACTACCCGCGGATGCTGCGGATCGTGCTCGACGCCGGTTACAAGGGCTTCATCGGCATCGAATACGAGGGGACGCACCTCGACGAGAAGGCCCGTGTCCTCGCCTGCAAGCGGCTGCTCGAGCGGCTCCGCCCGCAACCCGTCGAATCGGCTCGGCGCCAGGACCGGCCTTTCGCCGGATCCCGCCCGTAGAGGGCGCGACCGGAGCCGACACCGGGTTACGACCTTTGCGGCACACGCGCCGGTTCCCGCGCCCGACACGCGGCCGCAGCGCGGGCGCGGAGACCGCCACGCGCGATGCCCAACGAGCGCCGTCGCCGACCACCGGCCGCGGATCCGCCGGAAAACACCGCGCCCCGGCCGGAGTTGCCTCCTGCCGAGGCGTTGGTCTTTCGTGCGTTGAAGCGCAGCCGTTCCGCCGCTACCGCTTCCTGCGAGCCAGCAGCAGACCGCCCAGAACCAGTGCCACACCGGCCGGCTCGGGCACGACGGCACCCTGCACCAGCGCGTTGACCCCTTGGTAGCCGCTCGTGAACCATGTTCCGGTCTGGAGCGTCATGATGGCACCCTCGTACGGCGCCGGACCGAACGCGCTGAAATTCATGCCGAACGCGCCGCCACCCGGGCCCTCGAACACTCCGTTGCCCAGACTATTGAACTGCACATTGCTGAGCGCTCCGTTGAAGAACGCGAACGGCGCGCTCCACACCCAGCTGCCGGCGACATTGCCCGTGATCGTGTCACCGTTGATGTCCCGAATCTCGAACGTGCCGCTCGCCAGCGCGGTCAGGGGCGTGATGTTCGTAATGTCCATCGACATTGAGTAATCAGCGCCCGAGGTCGTGAAGTCGTGCGTGAACTGGGCGGTCTGCGTCAGCGGAAGCACCCGCGTCACATCACCGTCCGTCCGAATCCCAGCCTCGACCAAAAAGTCGCCCTGCTGAACGCCGGTCGGCGTGAAGCTGGCATTCAGGTCCGTGAAGCCGAAGGACAAAATCGGCGCCGCCGTCGCCACGCCGGTGGCCAGCGCCAGCCCAAGAGAGACCGCCAGAAAAGTCCTCATCACGTTTTCCTCCAAAAAACCTGACACGAAAAACGGGCGCACTCTGACCGTCCGCCGTCCGCCCCAAGCGGATGCGCAACGTTCCACATATGGAAAGCTGTGGCCCGCAACCGGTCCCGTGACCGTTCCCGAATACTAGTCCCGGGCCCGACCAAGTTCAAGGCGCGAGTAGCGCTCGCGTGGCCGGCCGCATCACCGCCCGCTAATCCTTCCAAGGATCCGGCTTGTGGGGGCCCCACAACTCGGACGTCAAAGAAAACTAACAAGTTTCTCAAATTGGCCGCCGGCGATTCCGCCGCTATGTTGGCCAGAGCTTCGCGCAGCCGTGTGGCTGCCAAGCTGCGGGCACCGCATTGCCCGTGCTTTCAGGAAAACCGACGATGAACTTGCTTTCGCGCTCTCTCGGATTGGTTGTCGCGACGGGCACACTGTTGGGAATCCCAGCGTGCCAGCGTGACACCACCCCCGCCAGCGCCACGACTCAGCCGGTCGGCCCCCGAAAGCAGCTCGTCATCCTGACGCCGCACAGCGAGGATATCCGCACCACGTTCGCCGCTGGCTTCGCCCGCTGGTATCTCGCTCACCGCGCCGCGCCGGTGTACATTGAGTGGATCTACCGCGGCACCCCGCAGTGCGTGCAATACGTTCGCGACCTCGCGGCCAACCGGGGCGAGGGCCTGACCGGCCCCGTTCCCGATCTCATGTTTGGGGGCGGCATCTCCGACCACGCGACCCTGGCCTCCGGTGGCTGGTCTCGTCCCCTGCCGCTGCCTGAGGACGCTCGCATCCCGCCCGAGGTCCACGGACTGCCGACCCGCGACCCGCAGCACCACTGGCATGCCACGGGCCTCTCCAGTTTCGGACTCGTCATCAACGAGCGGGCGGCCGCGGCCCGTGGCGTCGCTCCGCCGACCACCTGGGCCGACCTGTCCGACCCGCGCTTCTACGGTTGGATCGCGGTCGCCGACCCGCGCACCAGCGGGAGCCACCGCGAATGCCTCGCCATCATCCTTCAGCATCACGGCTGGCCGGAAGGCTGGAGCCTGATTCTCCGCACGCTGGCCAACACCCGCGCGTTAAACAACCGCAGCGGCGAAGCCCTGCGCCAGGTCGAAAGCGGCGTTTCGCTCGTCACGTACGCCGTCAACTTCGATGGCCAGGCCCTGGCCGCCGACAGCGGCGGCGCGCTTCGATACCTCGACCCTCCGGGCGCCACGGCCGTCACCCCTGACGTCATCAGCGTGCTCAAAACCACGAGTGATCCGGAGCTGGCCGCTGATTTTGTTCGCTACCTGCTGAGCGACGAGGGCCAGGCCTTGTGGGGCGTGTCGCGCGAACACCGCACAGCGCCCGGCTCGACGCTGTACCACTATCCGATCGTTCCCGCTCTGTATGACTCGCACGCCGGCCGGCTCGCGGTAACTCGGAACCCGTTCAACGAGGACTTCGGCGTGAAAATCGACCTTGCGCGGGCGGCGCGGCATGCCGCGGTGCTGCGGGTGCTCGTTCCCGCCGCGGCCACCGGCGACAACGGCTTGCGTCTCCAACTGCTCTGGAAGCGCCTCATCGACGCCGGTTTGCCCGCCGCCCCCGTGGCCACGCTGACCGCTCCGCCCCTCGACGAGGCCGGCCTCGCCGCGCTGGCCGAGCAGGTGGACTCCGGGACCGAAGCGGAGGAAGCCGCGCTCGCCGACTGGACCGCGCGTTTCGCCAGGCTGTACGCCGACGTGGCGACCGCGCTCGGCCCGGGCTGACGCCCCCGGCCCCCAACGACTCGCGATCGCGGCCACCGGCCGGCACCGCCTACAGGACGCGCAGCCACAGCGCCTTCAAGTAGGCGGATTCCGGGCACACTAACGCGACCGGGTGGTCCGGCCCCGCTCCCGTGAAGTCGAACATCTGGAGTCGCCGCCCGGCGTGCCGCGCCGCGCGGTGCACCGTGTCCGTGAAGACCTCGCGCGAGACCAGACCGCTGCAACTGCACGTCAACAGCACGCCGCCCGGCCGCACCACCTGGGCTGCGAGCTGGTTCAGGTCGAAGTACTTGCGGAGGGCGTCCTCATACTCAAGCCGACTGGCCGCCAGCTTGGGCGGATCGAGGACGACCACGTCGAATTGCCGGCGGTTCACCAGCATCTGCCGCATGTAGGTAAACGCGTCGGCGAACACGAAGTCGACGCGCACCTGATTGAGGTTGGCGTTCTCGCGCGCGACGGCAATCGCGGCCGCGTCCAGGTCGACCCCGCAAACTTCGCGCGCCTTGCCGAGTTTGGCCGCACACAGCCCGAAGCCGCCCGTGTAGCAGCAGAGATCCAGCACGGTGGCGTCCCGCGCCAACTGGGCCAGCCGCAATCGGTTCTCGCGCTGGTCGCAGAAGAAACCCGTTTTGTGCCCCTCCACCACATCGACGCGGTACCGCACGCCGTGTTCACGGATCGTGACGCGGGACGTCATCGCACCGTGCCGCTCGCCGCCGACAGTCCCCTCGCCGCCCCGTCCGCCCCCGCTGCCGCCGGGGTCCGCCCCGGCCG
>Ga0209101_1000066_pt1 | contig 85332 bp, 66 predicted proteins | sample ConPoolayeCmetaG_FD_185481 | JGI IMG/M metagenome (GOLD analysis project Ga0209101, IMG submission 185481) | Hot spring microbial mat communities from California, USA to study Microbial Dark Matter (Phase II) - Cone Pool mat layer C metaG... ... | reverse complement strand
GCCCACCTGTCCCCCTTCCCGCACCACCGCGATCGCCAGCCCCACCGTCCGCCCGTCCGCCTGCACGAGCAGAGGCGTGTGAAGCGGGACACTCGGCGCGGTGACGTTGGCGGTGAAGAGATCGCTTCCGACGACCGCGCTTAGCGTCGCGACCGGCACCGGCGGCGGCGGCGGCGGCACAAACCGCAGGTAGTCGCCGACCTGGAGGGTCGGCGCTCCCTGCGCCGCCTCCGCGTGCGCCGCCGCGGGGGCTTCCAGTGTTACGACGCTGTAGGTGCGCTGCACACGCGTCACGCGCACCGTTCCCAGCACCGTCCCGCCCCGGTACGCCGTGGCCAGTCGGTCCACCGTGATCCCCGCCGTTTCTCCCGCATTGATCAAGGCGCCACCGCTCGTCACCTCGAAGACCCGCGCGATGAACCGCAGCGTGTCCACGTCGGTTTGCGTGCGGACGCGGGCGTCGTCGCCGACTCGGACCGGCAGGCTGTCGCGCGCTGGGGTGGCCGCCGACGCCCGTGCGACCGGATCCGCAGGTGCAGCTCCCGGTCCCGAGAGTGCCCCGCCGCCGGCCGCCTCCGCCGCGCCCGACGAGGGCGACGCCACAGACTCGGCGCCCGCCCGGACGAGTCGCACGTACCAGAAACGACTGTCCTGATGCTCGACGATGCCGTGCGCGACGAAGCGGCCGTCGCGGAAGAAGTCCAGGTGCGGCTCGGGCGGCGTCGGCACCGCCGGCGGCGCGGCCACCCACACCAGCGGATCCGACGTGCCGGGTTCGATGTACACGACGGCCGTGACAGCCATTCCGAGCCGCGCAGCGCCGGGGGAAGGCCAGAGCGTGACCCGCGCGCCCGGTCGCAGCGGCGGACCGGAAACCAGCGGCACGACCGTGCAGAAGCTCAACGCGGCATCGACCACCCGCGTCTCGAACCGTGCCACCGGCTGACCGCCGATTCGCAGCCACCACGTGTCGCCGACGGCGACGCCGTCGTTCGAGCCGGCGCGGACCCAGGCGGAACGCCCCCCCGGCCCGAACGAATCGACCTCGGCGGCGACCGTCAGTTCCCGGGGCCATTGGTCCATCAGGCGGGCGGTCAGATCGGCCGGTACGAACCATGCGGACAAACGGGGCCGACTGTCCGGCACGGCGATCGGGCCCGTGTGACGGTATTCCGTCGCAGACTGCGCAACGTCCGTCGGGTAAGCCCAAGCCAGCGGCCGCGCCCCGCTCAGGATCAGCAATGCCGCGCCCGGCGGTCCGGGGCTCGCGACCGTGACCGCGATGCGGTGCGGCCGCAGCTCGTACGACGTAAGCTCAGCTTGGAAAACGACTTGCGACCGTACAGGCCAGGCTCCCGAAAGCGCGACCGCCAGCCACGCCGCCGCTCGTCCCCAGCCTCCGGCATGACTCAGCCGCAGCGGCCTGCGGTGTCGTTGCGGTGCCGCTCCAACGCCCGGCTGTCGAAAATCCTGCGACGACACGGACGCAGATCCTACTGACATCCCGTCCCGCCCGCCAGCGGCGCCGCCGGCGCACGAAACGCCCCGAGGCGACCGTCGGAGACGGCCACCTCGGGGGTTCGGAGGAGGAGAAGCGTTCGTCAGGAGGTCTCTCACTCTACAGTACGCCGCGGCGCCCAGCGGGTTCGGGGCGCGGTGCGCGATCGGTGCGGACGCCGGTTCAAACGGCGGCGAGTGCGCCCCGCAGCGCTCGAACGCTTTTTTCGGACGGACATCGCGGACGGTGGAAGTTCGTTACTGCTCGGGTATACTCCCCTCGCGCGGATAGCGCTGCCGGCCGGGTACGCAGCCGGTTTCGCGATTCGACGGGTTCCGATCCGCAAAAAACTCGCGTGGCGCACGGCGCGTTCATGCGTGGCGAACCCCGGCCGGAAGCGTCAGCCGGTGAAAGGATGAGCACGCCGCACAGCCAAGAGAGTCTCTCGCAGGGACTGGCCCATATTGTCAGCGGTTGTTACGTCCTGACGGTCAGGGACGCCCAGACCGGGCCGCAGGCGATCCTGGTGTCTTTCGTTCAACAGGTGGGCCTGACGCCGCCGCGGCTCGTCGTCGCGATTCACAAGGAGCGGGCGATAGTGCCCGCCCTCGACCGGGCCGGGGCGTTCGTGCTGAACGTGTGCGCACAGGGCGACACGCTGTTGCGGACGAAGTTCACGGACCCGGACCTGACGCCCGCGGCGGCCCTGCGCGCAGTCGGGGCCCGGGAGGTGGGGCCGGGCCTGGTGCTCGAACCGGCGGCGGCCCATCTTGTGTGCGGGATCGCCCAGCGAATAGACATCGGCGACCACTGGTTGTATATTGTTGATGCGCGCGACGGGGCGGCCGTGGGTGGTCGAGCTCCGTTCGTGCATGTACGCCGCAGCGGTCTGAGTTACTGACGTCCGTGGAAGGGCCGGGCAACGCCGACCGCGGCGGAGTGGGGCCACCGGCACAGAGGTCGGTCGCGGGCAGGAGTTCGCCCGGCAGGCCGGTCGCTGCGTCGCTCCCGACTTCGGCAGCGCGATCGCACGCGTACCCCCCGCCGGACCGGAGTGTCCGGGAGGAATCATGAGCCAGGGGATCGTCAACCTGCACAATCACACACCGTTCTCCGACGGCGCGTACACGATCGACGAGCTGGTCGAAGAGCACCTCAAGCTGAACATCGAGCTCGGCGGGATCGGGATCAGCGACCATCTCTTCTGCACCCCGTCGTCGCGCGAGGTCAAGAACGAGAAGGACTTCGACCGCATCTTCGGCAAGGAGGCCCGCGACTACGTCGCCGAGGTGCGGGCCGCGCGGCAGCGCTGGGCGGGCAAGGTTCCCATCTACTGCGGCGCCGAGATCAACTGGCCCCTCAACAAGACGATGCTCGACACCATCCGGCCGATGCTGGCGGCCGTCGACTACGTCTTCTTCGAGTACGTCGACTGGGCCGGGCTGACGACGCTGGCGAACCAGGCGCGCCGCTTCCCCTGCCCCGTGATCCTCGCGCACACCGACGTGTCCGTATCGTTCCCCAACACGTCTCTTGACCAGATCGTCCGCACGCTGGCCAACGCGCGGATCATCTACGAGGTCAATACCAAGCTGATGCCGCTGTCGTCCCACGACCGCTGGTTCAAGGTCCTCCCGAATCACCGCGTGCAGGTCTCGCTCGGCACCGATACGCACGACGACCTGGGCGTGCTGAAAACGCTGCCGGCGATGTACGATTACGTCGTCGGACACGGCTTGCGCGAAAAGATCTTCGTGCCCACCGTCCGTGAGCAGGCCGAGGCCGTGCCCGCCGGGCGCACGGGCTAGTCGCCTGCCGATCGCGGCCGGCGGCGCCCAGCGCAGCGTTCGCCCCCCGTGTCGGCCGTCGGCGGGACGTGCAGAGGCGCTCGCGCTGGGTGTCGAGGCTGCGCCCTCAGCTCTGCGGGGCGACGGGCAGAACGCACGGCGGATCGAGCAGCCAACTGGGATTCGCATGTCCGCGCCCGCACCAGTCCCGCAGTCGCCGGCCGTTGATCCAGCGTCCGACAGCGAGCTCTGGATCGACTTGAGGTGCGTGCGGTGCCAGTACACCCTGCGCGGACTGCGGATCAGCGGACGTTGTCCTGAGTGCGGCGCGCCAATCCGGCTGTCGCTCCAGAGCCACCTGCTCGAGTTCTCTGATCCGGACTGGATCGGTTCCCTCGCGAGCGGCGGACGGATTGTCATCGGCGCGCTGATCGCTTTCGTCATCCTCTCGGTGCCGTTCACCACGCTGGCCACGGTCAACTACCGCCACTCCAACTACGTCCTCTGGCTCGGCTGCGGTTTCCTGCTGGCCCTCTCCGCGGGCGTCTGGAGGGTAACAACCCCGAATCCGGCGGTGGTCGGCAGCGAGCGCTGGTGCGCGGTGCGGAAGCAAGTGCGGGTGGGTCTCGCTGCCATGTGCGTGGTCAGCCTCGCGCATCTGCTGGGGCCGCGACTGGGAGTGCCGCGCGGAACTCCAATGGTCGCGCACGCGATCGCCGGGCCGCTTGGTCTGTTGGGACTGATTGCCCTCCGTGGGCCGGCGCAGTTTGCCCGCGACCTCGCGCGCCGCCTCGGAGAGCGGCGCGTCGCGGCTCACGCGGCCCGCGTGCAGGCCATTCTGGTGTTCACGTGGGCGGGCATGGCCATCGCCTCGTCGCTGCTCGTCATGGGTGGTGCCTTCGGCAGACGCACCGGGGACGCGGTGCTATTGGTGCTCGTAGTCTGCGGCCTGGGCTATACGGTCAGCGCGGTCCACATACTCGCGCTGCCCGCTCAGCTCGTCGAACCGTTCCGCCGGTGCCGGGCGGCGGCGGAAGCCAACTGGGCCGCCGCACTGGCGGCTGCGGCGGATGCGGACGAATCGGACGCGCGGGCGGATCCGGCGACGCAAGAGCCGAGCACCCTCGCCGGATCGCCGTCTCCCGCGCCCGACGATCCCGCAGCGCGGCCGTAGCGAGCGGTCACGACGAACGCGCGGTATCCGCGTACCGCGCCGCTTCCCACGCGATCATCGCCTGTTTCCGCTCCACGCCGCCGCCGTAGTTTCCGAGATCGCCGCGGCTGGGGATCACGCGGTGGCACGGAATCACGAACGCGACCGGGTTCCGTCCGACCGCGTTGCCAACCGGCCGTGCGGCCGTCGGCCGGCCGATGGCCACCGCCACGTCCCGGTACGTTGCCAGGCACCCGGGCGGAATCCGCAGCAGCGCCTCCCAAACCTTGATCTGGAAGTTGGTTCCGCGCACGAGCACGCGGACCACCTGGTCGCGGCCCGCTCCCGGCGGGGTGAAGATCCGCGCGGCCAACGCGGCCGTCGTGGCGCGCTCGGTGCGGAGCGTCGCGGCCGGCCACGCGGCCCGCAGGTCGGCCTCCGGGCCATCGGGACCGCACGCATCGACGAACGATAGCCAGCATAAGCCCCGGGGTGTGAGGCCCAGCAAGCAGCGGCCGAAGGGCGTGTCGTGCTCACCGACTGCGACGGTGACGCCCGCTCCGCCGGACTTGTACTCGCCGGGCGTGACGGCCTCGAGCGTGACGAACAGGTCGTGCAGGCGGCTGGGGCCGGACAAGCCAAGCCGGCAGGCGGCCTCGAGCAGCGAGGCATCGGTCCGCAGCAGCGCGCGAGCGTCGTCGAGCGTGAGGTACTGGGCGAAGCGCTTCGGACTGATGCCGGTCCACCGCGTGAAGAGGCGCTGGAAGTGGAACGGGCTGAGGCCGACCGCGGCCGCGACCTCGGCCAGTGGGACCGGACGTCGGCGATGCCGCTGAAGAAAGCCGAGGGCGGCCGAGATCCGCCGGTAATCAGCGGCACGGCGGAGATTGGGCACGGCGGCGTTCATGGTGGGCAGTGTAGGTCACGCCGGCAGGCGCCCGCGACCCGAATCTTGCGGCTCGCTGCGGAAAAGCGGCCGTGCCGCGCCGCCCGACTGCGACGGCCGCGCTGTGAGGCGTCGGCTACTGCCGCCAAGTGGAGCCCCGGCCGATGGCCCGTGTGGCCGCCCACGCGCAGGCGGCGCGGTGTGTGCCACCGGCCAATGGCCGAAGGCAGTGCCGACACCCCTCGGTGGACGCGCCGCTACGGCAGATGGGCGATGCGATCCGTTCCGTTTCACCCCATCCGGCGCGGCCTACTCCCGCGGCCGCGGCTCGGCATCGAGCGCGTGTTCCCGGAGCTGCTCGAGCGTGACGAACTCCAGCGCGGAGATGTGGGTCGCCCGCAGGACGACAGGCGGAGCGACGCCGGCCTCATACGCCTGCTTCCAACGCTCGACGCACAGGCACCACCGGTCGCCCGGCTTCAAACCCGGAAAAGCGTATTCGGGCACGGGCGTCGAGAGGTCATTGCCCACCGCCCGCGAGAACTCCAGAAACTCGGACGTGACCTGGGCGCAAACCGTGTGCAGGCCCACATCACCCGGACCGGTGTCGCAACAGCCGTTGCGGTAAAAGCCGGTCAGCGGATCGAACGAGCACGGCTCGAGGTCTGTCCCCAGCACATTCTTCGCGGTACGCATCAACGTCATCCCGGGTTCAAGAGCGGCCCACGCGGTGCACGGGCCCCCGACACGGTGCGGGGGCGGCCGACACGGATCAGGACCGGCCGACGTGTTCAGTAGCCGCAGCCGTTCACGGGCGGCCGACACGGCCGGCGTTCCTTTCCCCATTGTAGCGCCCCGCGTTTGAACCGAGCCCGAGCGGCAGAGAGGGGCAGCGAGGGGCAAACCGCCCCCCACGCGACAACCGAGCCCGAGCAGCAGCGAGGGGCTGAAAACGGCCCAGAGCTTGCGCTCCGGGCTCGGATGCGGCCCCCGTCCGAGCCCTTTGGCGGCCGCTAGGCGTCCCAGGCCGCGTAAACGTCGTACCGTGTCGTGCGTCCCACGTAGCTCCGCAATACCCCCGGCATCAGCTCCGGCGCCAGACGCATCCGCTTGACCACCACATGTCGCCGCGCGGCCCGCCGCGCCGCCGTGAGCAGCTCCGCCGCGTCCGGGTCGTCCCCCACCAGCGCGCGCAGCACGCGCATCTCCTTCCTCACCTCGGCCGACTTGCGCCGCGGCGGGTACATGGGGTCGAGGTACACCACGTCCGGCCGTTCGCCAACCTCCCGCGGCGACGCAACCAAACCTCCGTTCGCCGCCCGGACCGCCCCCCCTGCCGCCGTGGAACCCTCAGCGAACGCGTCCGCGCTGCTCGGCGAAACCGCCTCAAACACAACGTCCCCAACCGCCCGGTGCACGGTCACGCGGCCGACCCGGTTCCCAGACTCGACGTCCGCGCCTAGCGTCGGCACGCCGACATCGACCGCCTCCCCTGATCTCGCCCAACCGCTGACGCCGCCGGGGCCCCCCAGCGCCGCCGCGACGTCACTGCGATTGGCGATCGCCCGCAGCACGTCCCGTGAGTCCCCCACCACCACCCGCAACCGTCCGCCCAGCGCCGCCGCCACCTCCCTATCCGCTAGCGCCCGTCGCAGGCCGTCCCGAAGCAACGCGGCCACGACCCACGAGCGCTCCACGGCGGTCACAATGCAGCCGGCCAGCGCCAGCAGAAATGCGTCCTGCCCCAAGCCGGCCGTCGCATCCAGCACAGTCTGCGTCGCCGGCGGCGTGCCCACCGCTCGATGGAGCCCACTGAAGCGATTACGACGTCGCGAGAAGCCCAGCTTGCCCGACACAAAGTCCACGCGGATCGGCCGTAGTCCCGGCGAGCGCAGCTCCACCCCGTCCGCCGTAACGACCAGCGCCGTGCGCCCGAGAGGGTTCCGCGTTGCACTGGGCTTCAATCCCAGCTCTCCGGCCAGTCGGCAGGCCGCGGCGGTGCCGGCCTCGTCCGTTGCGTCAATCCACACCGGCACTTCGGACTCGTTGGGAGCCATGTCCGCGTTAGGTTGCCGCGGGAGGTTCTGCACCGGACGCGTCGGTGCCAGCGCCGTCAACCGAGTGCCCTCCCGCAGCCCCGTTGTCCCCGCCGGGGCCGCCCGCCTCGTTGTCAGACGGCGCTTCGTCCTTGTCGGTCGGCTCGCCTCCCTCGGGCAGCGGCGGCAGTCCGACGGCGTGCCGCTCCTCCTTCTCGCCGACCACCCGCGCGACGGCGACCACCTTGTCGCCCTCGCTCGTCCGGATGAGCCGCACGCCCTGCGTGGCCCGCCCGATGTCGCGTAACTCATCCAGAGGCATGCGCATGAGGTTGCCGCTGCCGGTGATGAGGATGAGGGCATCGTCGTCGGTGACGGCCCGCATGGCCACGACGGCACCGTTGCGGTCGGTGGTCTTGATATTGATGACGCCCTTGCCGCCGCGGCGCGTGAGCCGGTACTCGTCGACCGGAGTGCGCTTGCCGTAACCGTTTTCGCAAACCGTGAGCAGGCTCTGCCCCGGCCGGGTCACGACCATGTCAACCACCCGGTCGCCGGGCGCGAGCGTCATGCCACGGACGCCGCGGGCGCTGCGCCCCATCGCCCGCACATCCCGCTCGTGAAACCGGCAGGCCATGCCCTGGCGCGTGCCGAGCACGATCTGGTCGTCGCCGGACGTGAGCGCGACGCCGATCAGCGAATCGTCCAGGTCCAGCGAAATCGCCAGGATGCCGCTCGGCCGCGGATTGGAGAACGCGACCAGCGGCGTCTTCTTCACGATGCCCTGCTCGGTGGCGAAGAACACGTAGCGTTCGCCGAATTCCTTCACCGGCAGCACCGCCATGTGCCGCTCACCGTTCTGCATCGTCAGGAGGTTCGCCAGCGACCGCCCGCGGGCCACGCGCGACGCCGCCGGCACGTCGAAGACGCGCAGCCAGTACACCCGGCCGCGGTTCGTGAAGAACAGCAGGTAGTCGTGCGTCGAGCACACGTGCAGGTGCTCGATGAAGTCGCCGTCCTTGTTGTCCGTACTGCGGATGCCCTTGCCGCCGCGCCCCTGCGTGCGGTACGTGTCGATCGGCACGCGCTTGATGTAGCCTTCGTGCGAAAGGGTGACAACCACCTCCTCGTCCGCGACGAGCTGCTCCATGTCCAGCGCGCCGACCGGCCCCGCGATCCGCGTGCGCCGCGGCTCGCCGTACTTGTCCTTCAGCTCGCGCAAGTCCGCGGCGATGATGTCGCGCACGCGCTGCTCGTCGCTGAGGATCCGCTCGAAGTCCCCGATCTCCGCGACCAGCCCGGAGTACTCTTGGGCGAGCTGCTCGATCTCCAGGCCGGTCAGCCGCCGCAACTGCATCGCCAGGATCGCGTCCGCCTGCGTCCGCGTCAGGTGCTGGTCGTTGCCCGACGCACGCTCCACGAACCCCGCCGGCAGCAGCCCTCGGACCGTCGCCTGCGCGCTCAGCCGCAGGCTCTTCTCCATCAGGCGCTGCCGCGCCGTGTCGGCATCCGGCGACTGGCGGATCAGCGCGATGATCTCGTCGATGTCCGCCACCGCGAGGATCAGTCCCTCGAGGACGTGCGCCCGCTGCCGCGCCTTGCGCAGCAGAAACGCCGTCCGTCGCCGGATCACGTCCGTCCGGTGCCGCACGAACTGCTCAATGAGCTGCCGTAGGCTCAGCGTCTTCGGGACGCGATTGACCAGCACGATGTGCAGCGCGTGCAGCGTGCTCTGGAGCGGCGTGTAGCGCCAGAGCTGGTTCTCCACCACCTGCGCGTTGGCGTCCTTCTTCAGTTCGATCACCAGCCGCACCAGCTTGTCGCGGCCGGATTCGTCCCGCACGTCCTCGATGCCCTTGATCTGCCCGCTCTGGATCGCCTCCAGCAGCCGCTCCTTGATCGTCGGCAGCAGCACGCCGTAGGGGATCTCGTCCACGACCAGGCTCAGCCGCCCGCTCCGGCTCTCCTCCGTGTGGATCACGCCCCGCACGACGATCGCCCCGCGACCCGTCTCGTACGCCTCCCGCACGCCGTCGGTCCCGCAGATCACCCCGCCGGTCGGGAAGTCGGGCCCCGGCACGATCCGCATCAGCTCCTCGGTCGTGATCTCCGGATTCGCCATCCATGCCACGATCGCGTCGCAGATCTCGCACAGGTTGTGGGGCAGCAGCCGCGTGGCCATGCCCACCGCGATGCCCTCGGCCCCGTTGACCAGCAGGTTCGGAAACTTGCTCGGCAGAACCACCGGCTCCTGCCGCGTCCCGTCGTAGTTGTCTTCGAAATCGACCGTCTCGCGCTCGAGATCCGCCAGCATCTCCTCGGCCGGCCCCGCCAGCCGGGCCTCCGTGTAGCGCATGGCCGCGGGCGGATCGCCGTCGATGCTGCCGAAGTTGCCCTGCGGATCCACCAGCACGTGGCGCATGCTCCATTCCTGGCCCATGCGCACCAGTGTCGGGTAAATGACGCCCTCGCCGTGCGGGTGATAGTTGCCGCTCGTGTCGCCGCAAATCTTTGCACACTTGCGGTGCTTGGCGCGCGGCGTCAGGTTCAGGTCATGCATCGCCACCAGGATGCGCCGCTGGGAGGGCTTCAGACCGTCACGCACATCCGGCAGCGCACGCGCCATGATGACGCTCATCGCGTACGTGAGATACGAATCCTGCATCTCCTCTACGATGGACGTCGGGATGTCGCGGCCGGCGGCGGGAGACGTTGTCGGGGCGTCGCTCATCGGAACTCCGTGCGGAAAATCCGGCGGTGCGCGCGGATTATAACCCCCGGCGCCGCAGGCCGGAACCGGCGGCCCGCCGGCCCACGGCCTCGCCCGCACGCCGCGGCCGCACGGTGCGCCGCGGTCCGCCGACCGGCCCGCGCTACGTCAGCGGCGGGCCCTCCGTGCTCCAGGCCGGGTCCGTCCCCTCCACCGCCGTCGAGCTGCCCAGCGTGCCGTCCGTCCCATCGCTGCCGCGGTTGTCGAGCACCTGGCCGCTGCCCTCGTCCAGCCGCCAGTATCCCACCAGCCCCGTCGGCGTGGGTGCGATGCGCTGCCGATAGGCCGCGCTGATCTCGCCCGCCGTGCGCGCCCGGCTCCACAGCCGCACCTCGGCGATCCGCCCCCGGTACCCGTTGCCGAGGACCACGCCGCCGATCGTCAGCGGACCACCCGCGGCCGTGCTGACCAGCGGCGCGCCGTCGACGTACACGCCGCACGTCCCCCCGGCGCCGCTCACGTACGTCACGGCCACGTGGCGCCAGCTCCCAACGAGGCCCGCGACGGTCGACGCGATCGGGCTGCCGTTAATCTGCACCCGCAGGGTGTTGGACGCCGGCGCCACGTCGAGCTTCAGCGCTCCGCTCCCCACGCTGGCGACCGTGCCGCCGTCCGAGTCGGGCTTCAGCCAGACCTCGAACGTCAGCGCCGGAAAGGAGGACGCGCTTCCGAGCGGCAGCGTGGCCAGCATGGACCCGTTGAACAGCAACGACGCCGAGCGGACCCCGACGGCGATCAGCCGAGTGGCGGTCGCCTCCAGGCCGCCCGCCGTCACGACCCGCAGGCTCACCTCGTACGTCCCCGGCTGCCGGAAGACGTGCGTGGGTTTCGGGAAACGCGAGGTCGATCCGTCATTGAAGTCCCAGTAGTAGTCGAGGATCGTGTCGTCCGGAGCCGAGCTCGAAGTCCCGTCGAACTGCACGACCAGCGGCGCCGGGCCGCTGGTCGGATCGGCCACGATCACCGCCGTCACGCCCACGCCGCGCACGCGGATGTCGATGCTGGCGGCGCCGCGCTGGCCGGCACTGTCGGTCACACGCAGGATCACGACGTACCGGCCCGGCCGCGTGTACGTGTGGGTGAAGGTCACTCCCTCGAACACACTGCCGTCCCCCAGCTCCCATGCGTACGTCAGCGGCCCGGGATTGGTGGAAGTCGAGTTCGCCGCCGAGAACACGACCGTCAGCGGCGCGCTGCCGGAGGTGCTGCTCACGACGATCTTCGCGTCCACCGCTGCGGCCGGGGGCCGCGGACAACCGCCGCACACCAGCAGCAGTCCGGTCGCCGCCGCGAGGGCGGCCCACACCGCGCCCGTCACCCGCACGCGGCGCTGCGATCGGACAGTCGTACGCATGCCGCCGAATCTCCCGGGTCCCGCCGGCCCCGCCCCGACCGGCCGCGGGCATTATACGGAGCCCGCGGGTGTCCGCCGCCCGGTCGTTCGTCGAGCCTCCGCCCCGGCAACGCCACGCGCCCCTGCTGAGGAAGGGTGTTGACGCACCAAAGGCGGACGCGGTCTCCGCCCCCCCCCGCAACGCGCGACGGCGCCGCGCTCCGCGGCCCGACGCCGTCCGCGCGCTCCGCACACGCCTGGAGCACGGCCGCCGGGTCTGCCGCCGGTCTACCCGGCCACCGCCCCGGCCCGCCGTGCCGCTAGATCATCTCGTCCGTGTCGCCGTCGTAGCCGGCGACCCCGGCCGCCGCCGACGGAGCGTCGGTCGTGTTCGCGCCCAACGGGTCGTCATCGATCGCACTCGCGACCTCCACCTTTCCGACGGGTCCCGCCTCCGTGCCGGGCGGGTTGACCGACAGGGCCGTCCCGACTCGCGGCCAGGTGTCAAGGGCGCGCCGCCGGGCCCGCGTCTTCGTCTCGCACAGCGCCACGCGGACCTCGGTGAAGGCCTTCTTGACGTTGGCCAGGGCCGCCTCCGCCGTGCGGGTCTGGTTCCGCAGGGAAGTGACCTCGGACTCGTAGAACTGCCGCTGCTCGACGAGGCGGGCGTTCTCGCGGTCGAGGTGCGTGATCTGGGCCTGAAGACTCTTCTTCTCGGCCCGTAGCGCCTCGATCTTGTCGACCAGCGACTCCTGCACCTGGGTGAGCTCGCGGATGCGGTCCTGGGCCTCGCGCGCGGCCACATCGAGCCGGTTGCGCTCGTCGCGCAGCTCGTCGAGCGCCATCTGAAGCTCGTGCAACTGTGACTGGAGGTGGCCGCGCTCCTCGATCGCCTCGCGGTGGGTCCGCTCGAGCTCCTCGACGCGCGTGGAGAGGTTCTTGCAGTCCGAGCGCAGGCCGTCGCGTTCCTTGCGGATGGCCCACAGCTCATCGAGCTGCTTGTGGGCGGACTTCAGCTCGCTCTTGAGCCGGATGCGGTCCTTGTCCGCCGCGATGAACTGCTCGTTGAGGCGCTGCGCCCGCGCGTTCGCGTCGCTTAGCTCCTCCTCCAGCGAGGCGATCTCCTGCTTGACTTGTTCCAGCGCGTCCACGCGCGTCTGGAGCGTGACCACCTGCCATTCCAGCTCCTGCACCCGTTGGTTGGCCGCCTGGAGTCTCTCCGTCGCGCCGGTCAGCTCGCGCTCCAGCGATTCGCGGATCTCCTGGTGCCGGTCCAGTTGATCCTCCAGCTCGTTGATCACCGCCAGAACGTCGTTCCGCTCGTCCGCGAACGTGTCCTGGAGGCGCGGCGGGATGCGCGTCAGCTCGCCACCGCCCCCGGCTCCGGCCTCTGCCGCTCCGCCAGGGGCGCCCGCCGGGCGGTTGCTCGGGATGACGTTCGGACTGATCGGACTCTTCACCTTCGCTTCGCTGCTCATCGCGGGGGCCTCCGCCTCGCTGGTGCGGGACGAGCCAGTGCCGTTGCGCCGTCCGGATGTATTCGGTCGAGTCATCGAGTGCCGTCTTCCCTGATGCCTGTCGCGGGGCGGGCCGCCCGCCCGGTTCCGGCGCCCGTGCGCGCGTCCGGCGGTCGAGTGCCCGGCGAGGCCGTCGACGTCAGTGTTTATCGGTGCGGTGAAAACATGGGCTTGACCCGCCCCCTGGCCTTGCCGCGCAAAAAAAGCCTCGCACCGGCCGGAAATGCCCGCCGAACCCCCCAATAACCGCCGCCCTCCGCGCCCGCGCAGCAACCGAGCCCCAGCGGTAGCCAGGGGCGTGAATCAACCCGTCGCTTGCGCTCCAGGCTCGGATGCGGAGCCCAAACGCCGCTCGAACCGTCCGCCCCCGCGAGCCCCAGCGCTATGCCCGAGCGGCAGCGAGGGGCAGCCCCGCCCGCGTCTGAGCGGCTGCGCGGCGCCGCCGCCCCCTTGCCCGCCCGGCCCGCGCCGCCGTCCTATGGACTGGTGTGCGTGGCCCCCGACGCCATCCGGAAATGCGTGATCAGCCCCACGTCCCCCGCGCTCCGGAGCCAATACGCCCGCGGCAGCGGGAAACGATTTTCATCCACCAGGTCGAACCCCGGTACGCGCGGGAACTTCGCCGCCCGGGGGTCCGGCCCGACGCTCCAGACCGCATAACTCACCGGGCTGCGCGGCTCGCCGCGCCGGGCCGCGTAGAACCGCCCGGTCTCCGCCGCACACCGCGGGACATCGTCCGGCACCCAGAGATACGCCCGGGGCTTCCAGTCCGTCTCGGGGGCGTCGAAGAAGTGACCGTTCTGCCAGACCGGCCCCGGCGCCCGGTATTTGTACGTCTGCCAGGGGGCGAATACGTCGGCAAAGTCCGCCTGCGGCACGCCGTCACGCGCCCGCGGGAAGTAGCGCTCGACGGCCAGCTCCACAGGCAGTTGCCAGAGCGTATCGGTGCCGCATGCGACGCGGGTCGGCGGCAGATGCTCGCGGTGCGTGAGCGCGTACGACTCAACGGCCTGGCAGATCTGACGCAGGTCCGCATGGACTCGCACGATCCGGGCCTGCTGCCGCGCTCGCGCCAGCGCTGGTAAGAGCAGGCTCACCAGAAGGGCCAGAACCGCGACGACCACCAGCAGCTCGACCAGCGAGAAGCCCGCCACGCCCCGCGGCATCCCGGGCCGCGCCTCGCGCGCTCCGCACAAGCAACGCATGGCCTCGTCCAACGACCCACCCCGCCGCGCGCGCACCTCAGCTCCCCAGCAACGCCACGAACGCGTCGATATCGTCAAAGTCCACGGCCCCGTCACCGTTGCAGTCGGCGTTGGTGTGTGGGCAGCAAGGATATTGCGTCAAATAACCCTCCGGGCCGCCAAGCGCCAGAACCAGCGGGCCGATGTCGTCGAAGCCGACCACCCCGTCGCAGTTCACATCACCGGGAATCGCAGCCGCGCTCGGAACCACGTAGCCGGCGTAGGCCGGCACCCAAAGCCGGTAGCCTCCCCGCCAGCCGTCGGCCGGCGTGTCGTCCTCCTGATCGAAGATCCCGACGAGCGTGACGGGCCCGACCGGCGCCGGGCAGGTCGCGAGGCCGGCGCCCCGTCCCAGCCGCACGGGGAACGTCCGCCCGGTTCCATCCTGAACCGTGAGCGTGGCGTTCGGCGCCCAGCCGGCCGTGCTCACGAACGTCACGTCGCGGAACCGCACCAACGTCCCTTGCAGCCACTCACAACCGGTCAGTCGCTGGGGATCGAAGATGAACTGATCGGCGGCATCCTTCACGAACGACAGCGGCACGTCCGTGACCGACCGGCCGAAACCCGCCTGAAGCAGCACGATGTCGAAATCCGTCGCGGGGGTTTTGCGGTGCACCTCGTTCACGTTCGTCTTGCCCCGGAAGAACAGGCCGGGCGCACGGGCCCGCACCTCCACCAGGTCGCCCGGCGCAAACGGGTGCCCGGTCGCCGGGTCGTGCATCAGGCGGTGCAGCTCCGCCAGCCACTCCTCGGCCGTGTAGCTGTTGCCCGGCGGCACGAACGGCAGGTCGCTGTAACGCTGCGCCATGAAGAGGGCCGTCCCGCCCTGGTCCGCGTCACCGCTGGCCTGCACGAAGACCTGCCACTGCCCGCCGAGGAACGACGGCAGGTCGGGCGTCGGATCGAGCAGGTCCGCACCGCGATTGAGCAGCACGCCGCGCAGCTTCACGGGGGCATTCAGCGGGAACGTTCCGAACCCCTGGCCGTCGACGGCCTGATAGGCGAAGTGCGGCGTGTACTCCATCGCGGCCCAGTCCGTCTCGCCCGCCACCGCGAACACCGCCGCGCTCAGCATCAGCACCCCGATCGTTCCACGCATGTGCCGGCCTCCATCGTTCCGGCCGCGCCAGCCGGAACCAGCGCTGTTATTACGATTAGTCGATTTTTATTACACGCGTAGCCCGGTGTCAAGCCCGTCCCGATGCTAACGGTCCAGTCCCAGGTCCAGCGACAGCGCCCCGTGCGTCAGCGCTCCCACCGAAATCCGCTCCACGCCCGTCGCCGCCACGGACGCGATCGTCTCCAGCGTCACGCCGCCGCTCGCCTCCAGCAGCACCGCCCGCGGGCCGGCCCCCGGCCGCAGACCGGCCTCGTCGCGCAGCGCCACCGCGGACCGCAACTCCGCGAGCGTGAAATTATCAAGCAGCACCATGTCCACCCCCGGCACCGTGAGCACCGCGGCGAGCTGCCGCGGCGAATCCACCTCGACCTCGACGAACGCCGGCCGGGTCGGCGCGGTCACGAGCCCTGCCAGCAGCCCCCGCAGATGGTCGGCCAGACGCTCGGGCGGCACGCCGGCAAGGTGGTTGTCCTTGATCAGCACCGCGTCATGCAGCCCGAAACGGTGATTCTCGCCGCCCCCGCAGCGCACGGCGTACTTCTCCAGCTCGCGCCAGCCCGGCGTCGTCTTCCGCGTGTCGAGAACCCGCACCCCCGGCGCCGCTGCCCGCGCCGCCGCGACGAACCGCGCCGTCAACGTCGCGATCCCGCTCAGCCGCCCGAGGAAATTCAACAGCGTGCGCTCCGTTGCGAGCACGGCCGCGCAGGGCCCCGTCAGGGCGGCCACGGCCTGGCCCGCGGCCACGGGCGCTCCGTCGCGGACTCCCTCGGCCGGCACGAACCGCAGCGACGCGCCCAGCCGTCGCCCGAAGACGGCGGCGATCAGCGGCCCGAGCGTCAGTCCGGCGATCACGCCGGCGTCGCGCGCCACCACCCGCGCGGTCACGGGAGTGTTCGGCTCCGGCAGCAGCGCAGAAGTGAGGTCCCCCGCGCCCACATCCTCGTCGTACGCCGCCTCCACGAGCTGGTGCGTCAGCGCCGACCACGCGTTCATCGCCGCACGCGCTCCCGGGCCGCCCCTCAGCGCCCGCCGAACCGGGGCGGCCGTTTCTCCAGGAATGCCGCCAGGCCCTCGCGATGGTCGGCCGTGGCGCCCGCCGTCGCTTGCAGGAAGGCCTCGTACTCGAGCTGCTCCTCGAGCGTCGCCAGCCACGCCCGCTGGAGCGCCCGCTTGGTCAGCCCCAACGCCGTCGCCGGCAGCGCCGCCAGCCGCGCGGCCCACGCGTCCGTGGCCGCGGGGAGGTCCTCGTCCGGCACCACGCGGTTCGCCAGCCCGTACGCCAGCGCCTGCTCCGCCGACAGCGTTTCGCCCAACAGGCACAACTCGGCCGCCCGGCCGTAGCCGGCATGCTGCACCAGCGTGAGCGTCGCGCCCGCGTCCGGCACGAGGCCTAGGTGCACGAACGCCATCCGCAGCCCGGCGCTGCGCGCCATCAGCCGCAGGTCCGCGGCCAGCGCCAGGCTCGCCCCCGCCCCGGCCGCGATGCCGTTGACGGCCGCGAGCACCGGCTTCTCCAGCGTCCGCAACCGCACGACAAGCGGGTTGTACTTTTCGCGCAGGTGCGCCCCGAAATCGAGCGGCGCGCCGGCCGCCACCTCGCGCAGGTCCTGTCCGGCGCAGAACGCCCGACCGCGCCCGGTCAGGACGACGCAGCGGACGTCCGGATCGCGCTGCGCGTGCCGCAGCGCGGCGGCGAGTTCCACGCTCATGTCCGCGTTGAGGGCGTTAAGCGCCGCCGGCCGGTTGAGCGCGATCGTCAGAACACCGCCGCGGCTCTCGACCTCCAGCGTGGCGAACGACCCGGTCACGCCCGACCTCCTTCCGGCGCCTCAGCGGCCGACGAACACCGGCGGTCGCCGCTCGAGGAACGCCCGCATCCCTTCCTTCTGATCGTCGGTCGCGAACAACGCGTAGTAGGCGTGGCGCTCCAGCGCCAATCCGGCGCCGAGCGGCACATCCGCCGCCCGCCGCACCGCCTCCTTGGCCAGGCGCACCGCCAGCGGCGCGCGGCGCGCGATTTCCGCGCAGACCGCCAGCGCCTCCGCCTCGCAGTTCTCGACCGGCACCACGCGGCTGACGATTCCGAGCGCCAGCGCCTCCCGCGCGCCGAGGGCCCGCCCGGTCAGCACCAGATCCAGGGTCACCGCGGGGCCCACGCGGCGCGCGAGGCGCTGCGTGCCGCCCGCCCCCGGAATGATGCCCAGGCCCGTCTGCGGCAGCGCGAAACGCGCCGACTCGGCCGCGATGATCAGGTCGCATGCCAGCGCCAACTCGAAGCCGCTGCCCAGCGCGAACCCCGACACGCACGCCACCAGCGGTTTGCGCAGCGCCGCGATTTCGTCCCAGCGGGCCAGCGGGTCCCGCGTCAGCAGTTCCGCCGTGGTCGCCTCGGCCACCTCCGCGATGTCCGTGCCGGTCGCGAACGCCCGCTCCTGACCGGCGAGCAGCAGGCAACGCACCTCCGGCGCCTCGTCACAGGCGCGCAGCGCCGCCACCAGCCGGCTCATGAACTCGCTGCTGAGCGCGTTGAGCGAGTCGGGGCGCTGCATGCGCACGATCCCGACGGCGTCGCGCACGCTGGTCGTCAGGTCGCTCGACATCTCCGGTCTCTCGGCCGGCCCGCGCCCGGTCGCGCGGTCCGGGCGCCTGCGATCATGAGCTGGGCGGAGACGGGGCGGTCGCCGGGGAGCCGCGCGGGGGTTCCGGCCGCCGTTCCTCGGGGGTCAGCAGCCCCGTCCGCCACGCCGCCAGGGCACTCAGCAGCACCAGCCCCACGTACAATAGCACCGCCCACCGCGTGCGGATCACCGGCATCGGCTGGCCGTCGGGGCCCCCGCCCAGCCGCACCCAGGTCATCAGCAGCCCCGTCCCGGCGTAAAACAGCGTCAGACCATAGCACACCAGCACCGTCTGACGCGTCGACAGGCCGCGCTGCACGAGCTGGTCATAGAAGTGGCTCCGGTCGCCCTCGAAAATCGACCGGCCGGCGCGCCAGCGGCGGAACATGGCCAGCGCCGTGTCGAAGATCGGCAGCGCGAAGATCACCAGCGCCCCGATCACCCAGCGCATGATTTCGCGTTCCGCGAACAGCAAGATCAGCATCCCGCAGTTGTAGCCCAGCAGGACGCTCCCCGCGTCGCCCATGAAAATCTTGGCCGGATTGAAGTTCCATGGCAGGAACCCCAGGGCCGCCCCCGCCATCGCGATCGCCAGCACGAGCCGCACCGGATCCCCGGTCGCGCTGTAGTTCCAGACCGCCAGGTGGGCGGCCAGGAGGAAGAATCCGAACGAGATGATCGACGTGACGCCGCTGCACAGCCCGTCCAGCCCGTCGATCAGGTTCGTCGAGTTGCACGCGCCCAGCACGACCAGCACCGCGAACACCACCGAGATCAACCACGCAAGCGGTTCCGGCAGCGTCCACGACGTCCCGAACACCGCATTGAAGCCCAGCAGCGCCGAGGCCGCGGCCCGCGTCCCCGCGCCGGTCATCACCACCGTCAGCAGGATGACCGCGCTGCCGACCACGAGCCGAACCCGCGGCGAGAGCGACCGGACGTCGTCGATCAGCCCCAGCAGCGCCATCGCCACGCCCCCCAGCAGCATCGGCAGCAGCATGCCGGTGTCGCACGTGCCCCGCACCATCGCCACGACCAGGGCCAGCGCCCAGGCGACACAGATCGCGGCCCCGCCCAGGTACGGAATCGGCCGCCCGTGCGGCTTGAGCTTCTGATCCGGCACGTCCAGAACGCCGTACCGGAACGCGATCCGTATCGCCAGCGGCGTGAGAAACACGGCCGCCACGAACGCGATCAGGCCGTACACCCAATACGGTTGCAGCGTCTCGGCCAGGGAAGCCATGCGGCGGCCGAGTATACCGCCCGCCTCCAGGCCGCAAAAGCCGCGCGCCGGCTTGCACCCGCCCCGCGGCGCAGCTAAGAACCGCTCAGCCGCGCAGCGCAGCACCGTCCGGCCCGCGGAAGGCCGCCGCACGCCTGCGCGGCCCGGCGCCGCGCGGCTCGGCCTGCGCAGGACGGGCCCCCGGGTCGCCGCCCGCCCGCAGCGCCGGAACCGACGTCGTCCGCGGAACCTGCATGCACATCGGCCTGTATCACGAGCCCGTGCACACCGATGGCCGCACCTACGACACGTACGGCGGCTATGCGCGCTACGTGCTGGAGTTCGCCCGGCACTTCGACCACGTGACCGTCTTTGCCCCGACCACGACCGCCCCGACCTACTTCAGCGGCGTGCCGCTCGCGGCACCCAACATCACGGTCGTGCCCCTCCCGTTCTTCACGACGCACGCCCAGGCGTACGTTCGCGCCCATGCCATCTGGCGCGCGTTCCGGGCCCACGCCGACCGGCTCGACGTCATCAACTGCCGCGGTACCGCCCCGCTGGGCTACGTGCTGTGGTGGCTGACGCGCCGCCGCGGCGTGCCGTTCATCTATCACTTCTCGTCCGACCCGTTCGAAATGATCGCCCGCAGCCCCAAGTACCGCGGCGCGTACCGCCTCTTCGCGCGGACGGCCTACGGCTGCGAGTTCGCCATTCAGAAGTACATCATGCGGCGCAACTACGCCTTCACCGACGGCAGCGCCCTGGCCGACCGCCTGCGGCGCTACACTCCGAACGTCGAGCCGATCGTGCTGTCCACGCTCCAGCCGGACGACTACTACAAGCGGGCCGACACCTGCACCGGCCCCGTCGTGCGCGTGCTCTACGTCGGCTACCTGCGCGCGGGCAAGGGCCTGGACGACCTGATCGAAGCCGTCGCCCTGCTGCGACGCGAGGGTCGCCCGGTCGAGCTGGACCTCGTCGGCGAGGGGGAGCTGCGGCCGGCGCTTGAGGCCCAGGTCGCGCGCCTCGGCCTGGAAAACGTCGTCCATTTTCGCGGCTACGCCCGCCTCGGCCCCGAACTGAACGCCTGGTACAACGCGGCCGATATCTTCGCGCTGCCCTCGCTCAGCGAGGGCTCGCCGCGCGTCATCACCGAGGCGCTCGGCCACAGCCTGCCGGTCGTCGCCACCCCCGTCGGTAACATCGCCGAATCCCTCGGTCACGGTACGCGCGGCGTGCTCGTCCCCCTGCGCGATCCGGCCGCGCTGGCCGCCGGCCTGCGGCGGGTCATGGACGACGGCGAGTTCCGCCGCCGCTGCATCCGCGAAGGCTACGCATTCGCCCGCGCCCACGGCCTGGACGTGTTTGTGGCCCGCATGGCCGCCAAGGCGCACGAGCTCGCCCGCGCGCGCCGGGCCGGAGCCGGCCCGTGCTGATCTGGATCGTCAACCCGTTCGACCCCCTGCCCGGTGAGCGGGAGCAGCTCGGCCGCTACGGGTTCCTGGCCCGGTGTCTGCGCCAGGCCGGGCACGGCGTGGTGTGGTGGTCCAGCGCATTCTCGCACCGTTTCAAACGGCCCGTCGAGGCCGGCCCGATCGCGCAGGCCGCCCGGGCGGCCGGCCTGGAGGTGCGCCTCCTGCCCGCCCCGCCCTACAGCCGCAACGTGTCCTTCGCCCGGTTGCGAAACCACCGCCGGCTCGCGCTCGAATTCGCCGCCGCGGCCCCGACCGCCCCGCGCCCCGACCTCATCCTCGCCAGCTCGCCCCCCCTCGAGCTGGCCGCCCGCGCCGTCGAGCTCGGCCGCGCGTGGGACCGTCCAACCGTCGTCGACATTCAGGATCAGTGGCCCGACAACTTCATCCGCGTGACCCCGCGTCTGCTGCGGCCGCTCAGCCGCCTCCTGTTTCAACCCTACTACGCCTGGGAACGCCGCGCGTACCGGGCGGCCGACGCGATCGTCGGCGTGGCGGACGGCTACGTGCAACGCGGCCTCCGCGTCGGCGGCGCCAAACGCTGGACCGGCACGTTTCCGCTGGGCGTCGACCTGGCCGACGTCGCGGCCGCCATGCAGCGCGGCGTCGCGCGCTACGGCGACCGCTGGCGGAAACCGCCCGACCAGGTGTGGTTCCTGTACTCCGGCAGCCTCAGCCACGCCTACGACTTCCTCACCATCGTGCGGGCCGCGGTCCCCGCACAGGCGACCTTCAGCGACCGCGTCCGTTTCATCCTCACCGGAACCGGCGAGCTCGCGCCGCAGGCGGCCAACCTGGTCGCACGACACGGCCTGCGTAACGTGACGCTCACCGGCTTCCTCGACTTCGACGAGTGGGCGTGCGTCCTGTCCCGGGCCGACGTCGGTTTCAACGCGTCCTTCCCCGAGGCGCTGATCTACTTCCCCAACAAAATCTTCTACTACCTGGCCGCCGGCGCGGCCGTCCTCAACACCATCCCCGGACAGTGCGCCGCGCTGGTCGACCGCGCCCGCTGCGGCCTGAACTACCCGGCCGGCGACGCCGACGCGTGCTTCGCCGCCGTTCGACGCCTTGTCACGGCGCCCGACGAACGGCGGGCGATGGGCGCGGCCGCACGCCGCCTGGCGGAGGAAGTCTTCGACCGACGGATCGTGTACACGGAAATGACCCGCTTTCTGGAACAGGTGGCGCGCGCCGCCCGCGCGCCGGCCGCGCTCAACGGGTCGGTGCCCCCGAGGAGCGCGCCCGCGCGCTGAGCGTCTTGACGATCAGGGCGGGAATGTCGGCCGGACTGGCCTCCAGCGCCGCCGCGCCCAAGCGCACCGCCTCCCGCGGCATGCCGTACACCACGCAGGACGCCTCGTCCTGCGCGATCGTCACCGCCCCGGACTGTCGCAGACGCAGCAGGCCGCGGGCCCCGTCGGCCCCCATCCCGGTCAACAGCACGCCGACCACCGCGCGTCCCCAGGCGGTGCCCGACTGGAAAAGCACGTCCACGCTCGGGCAGTGCCGATTCACCGGCACCTGGTCGGTGTAGCGTGCCCGCCATGCGCCGGGGCGGCCGGTGACCGTCAGGTGCGTGTCGCCCCGCGCAACGACCGCGCGACCCGGCCCCAGCGGGTCGTTGTCGGCCGCCTCCGTCACCCGCAGGGCACAGCCCCGGTTCAGCCGCTCAGCAAAGGAGCGGGTGAAGCCCGGTGGCATGTGCTGCACGATCGCCACCGCCGGAAAATCAACCGGGGCCTGCTCCAGCAACGCCATGAGCGCCTGCGTCCCGCCGGTCGAGGCCCCGATCAGCACGAGGTACTGCCGCGGGTCGAACCCCTCCACGCTGCGCACCGCGCGGCCCGCGGCCGGCGTTAGATTCACCGGGCGGGCGAGCTGCACCGCCCCGTGGATCCGCTCCGCCAGCTCCCGGGCGTAGCTGCTGAGCGCGGCGCGGCCGCGCCCGTCCGGCCGCCGGACGACATCGAGGGCGCCCGCGGCCGTCGCGCGGACTGCGCGGTCGGCCCCCAGGCCCTGGGCCTCGGTCGTCACGATGACGGGCACCGGGTAGTGCTCCCGGAGCGTGCGCAGCAGCGCCAACGGGTCTTGGCTGCGAAGGTCCAGCGCGAGGAGCACAACGTCGGGGTGGAACTGCACGAGCCGCCGACGGATCTCCGCCTGCTCCCCCGAACACGCGACCGCGTGCAGATCGCCGGCGCGATCCAGCTCCGCCGCAACCGCTTGACGCTGGAGCGGCTGGTCGTCGATCAGCAGCACACGCACCGGTCCCGCGCGCATCACGTCGGCTCCACCGCCACCGCCCCCCACCGCCTGAGCCGCTGGACCGTGAGCACGCCCGTGCCCGTGTGGAACAGCACACGGCGCCCGTACGGCCCGCCGGTGTCCTGCCGCCCCACCGTCACCCCGTGCTCGCGCAGCACGGCCAGCGCCGCCGCCACGTTCTCGTCACCGACCGTGCTTTTCAGCGCCCCGTGCGGATGTCCGCCGCCGACGACGGCCGCCGCGAGGTCCCCCGGCCGGCTTCCGCCGCGGCAGAGGCGCTGCACCAGCGCCGCCGTCGCGACCGTGCCGAACCGGAAGTCCGCCCCGTCCTGCGGGCCGGGGCGCGGCAGCAGAAAGTGATTCAGGCCGCCCCGCGCCCGCGCCGGGTCCCACAGGCACACGGCCACGCAACTGCCCAGCACGGTGCGGACCTGCACGCCCCGCGGACTGACCAGCAACTCGCCCGGCGCCAGATACACATCGATCGCCGGACCGCTCATGGGGCCCCTCGCCGATAGATCGTCGGCCGGACGTACGTGAGCGGGTGCTCGATGTTGTTGAGGCTCTCCGAGTGCCCGATGAGCAGGTGCCCGCCGGGCCGCAGGTGCCGAGCGAATTTCGCGACCAGTCGCGTCTGCGTCGCCCGGTCGAAGTAGATCATCACGTTCCGGCAGAAGATGAAGTCGAAGCCGTGGCGGAACGGAAACTGCTCATCCATCAGGTTCAGCCGCGAAAAGCAGATGCGCTGCCGCAGCTCCGGGCGAATCTGCACGCACCCCGCGGCGCCGGCCGCCGGCACGAAGTACCGGCGGCGGAACGTGTCGGGCACCGTCCCCAGCCGGTGCGCCTCGAACACGCCCTCGCGGGCCTTAGCCAGCATCCGCGTGGAGACGTCCGTGGCCAGCAGTTTCCAGTCGTAGCGGCCCAGCGGAGCGAGCGTGTCGTCGACCGTCATGGCGATCGAGTACGGTTCCTCGCCGCTCGAGCAACCGGCGCTCCAGATCCGCAGATTGCGCGGCCGCGCGGACGCCGCCGCGTCGACCCAGCGGGCCCGCAGGACCTCGGCCAGGAAGTCGAAATGCTGCCGCTCCCGGAACAGGTGGGTCGTGTTGGTCGAGATCGCGTCGATCAGCGCGCACAGCTCGTTCCCCGACGCATCGCCGCGTACGTATTCGTAGTACGCGCGATACGACCGGAAGCCGCGCCCCCGCAACAGCTTGCCCAGCCGCGCGCGGAGCAGTTGCTGTTTCTGGGGCCCGAGGTTGATGCCGCTCTGCTCGTAGACGAGCCGCCGGAACAGCTCGTACTCCTCCGCGGTGAGGTCCTGCAGCCCGTCGCTCAGGGCGACCGTCTCTCGCGACCGCGCGCTCACGCTAGCCTCCTCGGGTGACCGTGCAGACCACCGGTTCGCCGTCGACCTGCACCCGGCACTGCGCCGCCGTCGGGTCCGGAGGCGGCGGCGGATCCAGCGCCTCGGTCACCTCGGGAATCGAGAGGTTGAACACGTCCTGCGTGCCGTACCAGGCGGTTACGAGCTGCCCGCAGAGCACGTTCAGAAACTCGCGCAGCGCGTCCTCCGCTCCGACCAGCACGCTCCCGTCGCCGGGCTCGAGGCCCAGCAGGTTCGCGGCCAGACGTTGGGCGAAGACACGCGAACACCAGACCTGCACCCGGCCGCGGTCCGCACCACCGTCAAAGCGGATCGTCCCATGGAGCCACACCGTGCCGGGCGTCGGCGCGGGCGGCGGATCGTCGGCAATCATGAACGCCAGATCACCTAGAACGTCGGACAGCAGCCGGCCCAAGTCAGGCGCGGCTGGGCGCTTGCAGTTGTTGGTTACGGGACTCATGGGGGTTCGCAGCCTCCTTCAGATCGGACGGGGGCGTGTCCAAGTCCGCCTCACAACTGGGCAACATCGTCACCGACCCCGTCCGCAGATTGACGGCGACGACCTCGGTCGCGTCCCGGACCTTGCGCAGCTCGATCCGCAAGGGCCCCAGCAACGGCCTCTTCAGGTCGACGACCCGGTTGTTCAGCGTCAGTTGCACGCCCGCGTGCACCTGGTCCCCCACCTCGATTTGCGGCGTGCCTTTCGGCCGGCCCTCGGCCAGCCGGCGCTCGATCTCCGCCTGGAGGCCCTCGGTCTCGAACTCGATCTCGTCTGCGCGGGACATCAGCTCCGTGGCCCGCTCGCGCTGGGCCGGCGTCAGACGCTTCAGGTTCGCCATCAGCGGGGCCAGCGCCGTGCGCATCTGCTCCGCCGCCCGCCGCATGTCCTGGATCCGTCGCTCCAGCCGCCGCACGTGCCGGTACACATCGACGTGCGTGCCCACGGCGATGGCCGTGCGCACCTGTGCCTCGCTGCCCAGCACGTGCACCCGCACCCCCTCCCGGGCGTAGATGTCGCCGCCGATCACCGTGCCGCGCTGCCCGTCCAGGCGCCCCTGGCAGACCACCCGGCTGTTGAGCACTTCCTTCGTGAACCGCACGTCGCCGGCGGCCACCACCGTCGTCTCGTTCAGCAGGTGCGCCGTGACGTGCCCGCCGCACTCCAACCGCCCGACCCCGCCCTTGCCGAACACCCCGCCCCGCACCACGCAGTCGCCGCCGACCCGGACGTCCGCCGCTTCAATCGCCTTGTCGACGGTCAGTCGAGCCGTCGTGTGCACGCGGAAATGGGTCCGCACCGACCCCCGCACATGCACGTCGATGCAGGCATTGATGCTGCCCGACGAAAAATCCACGTCGCCCGGCACTTCCAGCTCGTCGTACAGCCGCACGCATCCGTCGCGAACGTCGACCCGCCCCATGCTGGTCGCCACCGCGGTCCCGTCACCTTCCGGATCGACCTGCACCCCCGGCCCAATCTTCAGGGCCGTTCCGTGCTCCCGCTTCGGCGGTAGCGGCTGCCCGTAGATGTCCCTCCCCGGCCTCCCGGGCTCCGGCGGAGCGACCCGCCCGATGACCGTCCCCGCCGGCACCGTCACGACCGCGCACAACGCAAAGTAGTCCACCGCGGCCCCGTCCTGCTCGGCCACCGACTTCGGACGCAGCGCCTCGGCCCACTCGAAACGGCCGTCCTGCGCCTCGACCGGCGGCACACCTTCGGCCACTAACTCGCCCTCCGGCGCAGTCGGTGGCGCTTCCGGATCGGCCGCCCAACGCTGCGCGACGGCCGCGCAGCGCGCTTCGACCGCCGAGTCAAGCGGGATGTCGTGCTCCGCCAGCACGGCGAGAATCGCCTCCGCCGAGGGCGCAGTGCCCGGTGCCCGTTGCACCCAGGCCCGCATCCGGTCTGCCGCGACGACCAGCGTGACCGAACCGGAGGTAGTGATCGACGGTGCCATGACGAGCCTCGGCGACCCCGCCCGGGGGCCGTTTCGCGCCGGCCGGAACCGTCGCGGCGCGCTCGCCGCGTCCCGAGACGTGGGCGGACACGCGGCGCGCGGTCCCGCGCCCGGTTCATCGACCAAATCGCGCTGTGGCGTGCGTAGCGACGCCGGCGGCCCGGCGGGCCCTGCCACGCGCGACGCTATCGGACGTGCGCCCCCCTTACCCGAGGCCGGCCTTCAGCAGGTCCATCAGACGCAGCAGACCGATCGGACGGCCGGCCGCGTCCGCCACGACCAGGCTCGTGATCTGACTCTCCTGCATGATGCGGAGGCACTCCACCGCCGGCAGATGGGGCGGGATCATCGACACCGGCACCGGCGGGGCGTCGGGCGCACGCCGGCTGCGCGCGTGCGCCGCCCGGGCGTCCAGCTCCCGAGGGTCCGGAACACGCTCGAACACCCGCCGCAGGTCGCCGTCCGTGAACACCCCGACCAGGCGACCGTCCCCATCCACGATCAGTGCCACCCCGAGCTGTTTCCGCGTCATCTCGAGCAGCATCTGCTGAAACGACGCCTCGGCCGGCACCCGCGGCAACTCGGCCCCCGCGTGCATCAGGTCCTCGGCCCGTAGAAGCAGCCGCCGTCCCAGCGTGCCTTCCGGGTGGTACCGGGCGAAATCCTCCGGGCGGAAGCCCCGGCGGTGCAGCAGGGCCATCGCCAACGCGTCCCCGGCCGCCAGCATCAGCACGCAGCTCGTCGTAGGGGCCAGTTGGTGCGGACCGGCCTCGGGCACATCCGGCAGCAGCAGCACGTGTTGCGCCAGCTCCGCCAGCCGCGAGTCGCGGCGCTGCGTGAAGCCGATCACCGGACCGCCCAGGCGTCGGAAGTGCGACACGAAACGGAGCACCTCCTCCGTGTTGCCGCTTCGCGACAGCGCGATCAGGCAATGCCGCCCGGTCACGATGCCCAGGTCGCCGTGCAGCGCCTCCACCGGGTGCATGAACACCGCCGGGGTGCCCGTGCTGGTCAGCGAGGCCGCGATCTTCTGCGCGATGTGGCCCGATTTGCCCAGGCCGCTCACCACGACCTGCGCGCTGGACGCGAGAATCGTGTCAAGAATCCCGTCGAAGCCCGCGTCGAGCGTTTCCGCCAGTTGCCGCAGCGCCGCCGCCTCGTCGGCAATCACCCGCTGCGCGATCTCCCGTGCGCTGCTCATCGTTCGGCCTCGCGCGCCGCCTCCTCCAATGTTGCGGCGATCGGCGGCCGCATCCCCGCATCCAGCGCAGTCAGTTTGGCCCGCAGCGCCGCCGCCAGCCGCATCATCCGCCCGGAGCTGCCTGTGTCGGCAGGCCGGCCGGCCAACTCCAAGGCCGCCTCCCAGTGCGTACGCGCGGCGTCCACGTCGCCCAATCGCCACGCGGCGTCTCCCAGGTGATCCAGCACCGTCGGCTCCCTGCCGCCGCGGACGCGCACGGCCCGGCTCAACCACTCGTGCGCTGTGGCGAATTCGCCCCGCTTGTAATACGCCCACCCCAGACTGTCGAGGAACGCCGGGTTCAGCGGTTCGGCTGCCACCGCGCGGCGAATCAGTGCCAGGGCCTCGTCCGCCCGTCGGTCGGCGTCGATCCAGCCGTAACCGACGTCGTTGGCCAAGCCCGGATCCTGCGGCTGCTGCGCCAGCAGTTCCTCGCCCACCGCCAGGGCCTCGTCGTCACGCTCCAGCTCCAGCAACAGCACCCGCTGCATCCGCTGCACCTCGGCGCGCTCGGCCGGGTCCCGCGCGGCGTCCCGCCACGCGGCCAGGCGCGCCAGCGCGTCCTCCGCCCGGCGCGTCTCGACCAGCAGCGCCACCAGCTCGCGCCGCACCTGCGCCCGCGCCGCGGGATTGTCCTGGATGAAGCGCTCCTCGAGCAGCGACTCGAGCTCCTGCACCGCCTCGCCGGCCCGCCCGGTCAGCACGGCGACCCGCGCCCGCCAGCCGAACACCTTCAGCAGGTCGTTGGGCGACGCCCGGTACGTCGCCATCACACGCGCCGCGTCCTCGGGCTTCCGCGCCGCCAGCAGCGTCGCGATCAGCCAGTCCTGAAGCTGGGTCTGTCCCGCCGACGAATCCAGCTCGTTCGCGAGCCACTCCCGCAATGCGGTCTCCGCCGGCGCGAACTCCCCGAGCTGCACATGGGCCTGGACGAACGCCGCGCGGCGGGCGAAGACCCGCGGCTGAAGCGCGCGCAGCTCCTGCTCCAGACGCTGGGCCTCGTCCCGCCGGCGGTCATCCGGTGGATCGGACGCCGCCTCGGCCAGCGCCCGGTACTCCGCCAGGGCGCGGCGGTAGGGGTCCTCCAGCTCAGCGACCCATTCGCGGGCGTACGCCAGCGCCGCGCTCGTCCGCTCGGCCAGCACCAGGACCTGCAACCGCGCGGCGCCCCACCGATCCGCCGCCGCGGCGTCGTCCGCGCGCGCCCACTCCGCCAGCCGCGTCAGCGCGGCGTCGTACTCCGCGAACGTCACGTACGTGCTGAGCAACTGCCGCCGACACTCGTCGCGCTCCTCCGGGCTGAGCTCCAGCGCGAGGACACCCTCCAACGCAGCCCGGGCCGCCTCCGCCCGGAAATCCGCCAACTCCACATCCGCCAACAGCTTCAGCACGCTCGCCCGCCGCGGGTAACGCCGCCGAAGCTCCTGAAGCGCGCCCCGCGCGGCGGTGAACTCCAGCCGGCGAAACTGCACATGCGCGTAGAGTTGCAGCACCCGGTCGTTCCGGCCCGCGGCGGCCCGCAGCGGCTCCAGCAGCGCCGCAGCTTCGTTATACCGCCGGTCCAGATACCAGCCCGCCGCCAGCGTCAGCGCGGTCCGCACGTCCGTCGGGTCCGCCCGCCACTGCCGCTCCAGTTCGGCCAGGTGCTCCGCCCCCAGCAGCGCCGTCGCGAAACGCAGCATGGTCCGCACGCGCCGCAAGCTGTCCGTCGGCACGTCCGCGGTCTCGCCCTCGGCCAGCACGGCGCGGGCCACGTCAAGCTTGCCGCCCTCGAGGTACGCCTCGACCAGCTCCTCCAGCGCCTCCCCCCGGCGGGCCGCCGACCAGGCTTCCTGAAAATACCGCTGGGCCGCCAGCAGGTTCCCCACCCGCCGGTAGTGTCGGCCGGCGCTCAGCAGCAGCTCCGCGTCCGTCGGCGCCGCCTGAACCGCTGCCTTGTACGCTGCATCCGCCGCCGCCAGATCGTCCAAGCCGCTCAGCGCCTCCGCCTTCAGCCGCAGCGCCCCCGGCCAACCCGGCCGCAACCGCTCGAGTTCGGCCGCCTGCGCCAGCGCCTCGCTCCAGCGATACTGCGCAAGCAGCAACCGCCCGCGGACCACCCGCGGCCAGACCGCTTCCGGCCGCGCCGCGACCGCCGCCTGGAGCAACGACTCGGCCAGCTCGACCTGTTCCGCCTCGGCGGCCAGGGCCCCCAGCACGGCCCAGGTCGCGTAATCGCACCCCGTCCCGGCCGCCCGCTCCGCGACGCGGCGCAGGAACTCTTCCGTGGCCGCCGGGGTGGCCATCCCCAACACCGGCGGCGCGTCCGGCAGGTCGGTCGCGTCGGGGTGCCGCCGGACGAACCCGATCAGCGTGTCCAGCCCCGCGTCCAGCAGCCCCGCTCGTTGCTGCGCCAGCGCCAGCGCCCACGCGGTGGCGACCGCGTCCGGACGGACCGCCGCGAGCGCCGCCCAGACCTCCGCGGCCGCCGCCGGGGCTCCCGCCTCCAGCAGCGCCGTCGCAATGCGCTCGACGGGCTCGCGCCCCGTGCCGCGCCGCACGCCCTCCGCCAGCTCGCGGGCCCAGACCTCCGCGGCGCCGGTCGCCAGCGCCGCCTCCACGGCCAGCCGGACCAGCGGCGTGCTCGCCTCCTCCGCGAGGCGCGCGCGACAAAACCGCAACGCCTCCGCGGCGCGCCCGGCGTCGACGAGCGTCCGCACGTACAGCCGCGCGGCGTCCAAATCCTCCGGCCGGGTGCGGATCAGGGCCTCACCCACCGCCACGCAGCCCGCGAAATCGCCGAGCTTCGCCAGCAGCTCGATCCGCCGGTCCGCCATCCCGCGCGGCGCGCCTCGCAGCCGCTCGGCCACGGCCGGCGCCTCCCGATGCTCCGGCCGCTCGTCCCAAATCCGCCGGTCGAAAACCGCGTACGCCTCCGCCGCGGCCCGCAGGTAACCCGCGGCCTCGAGGGCTTCACCCAGCACGGCCCACGCGGCCGTAACCCGTGGATCTTCGGCCTGCGGCAACCTCGCCAATGCGCACCACTGGGCTAAGGCAGCCTCCGGCTGCCCGGCCCGGCTCAGGATCTCCCCCAACAGAACTCGCCCGTCGACCGAATCGGGCGCGTACAGCAGGGCGTGCTCCGCCGCCACCCGTGCTTCACCCAGCCGTCCCGCTTGCGCCAGCACTTCGGCCAGCAGCAGCAGCGCGTCCGCGTTGCCTCCGTAGGCCAGCGCCTCGTTCAGAAACCGCAGCGCCTCCTCCCCACGACCGGCGGCCGCCGCCGCCCGCGCCGCCGCCCACGCCTCCTCCGCCGCCGGCGGCCATTCCGCCGCGTTCAGCACCCGACCGACCTCTGCGCCGCGGTCCCCACAGATCGCTGCCAATGGCGTCTCCGACCGACCGCCGCCGGCCGGCGGCCCCTGCGTCAGGCCCCTCACGCCCTCGGCCAGCAGCACCGCCGCCAGGGCCGCGGCCCGTGGCAGGGCGCCTCCCGGCCGGACGCGGAAACCCGCGGTCAGAAGCGCTCGAAGTCGCATGGGTGTCGTCCTGAAGCGGCCACGACCCTGTCGATCGAATGTCGGGGGCATGGTAGCACGGCGCCCCGCGGTGGCGTAGGGCAGCCGGGCCGCTCAGCGACCGGACTTGCGCCGGGCCGTCTTCCCGTCCCGGCGCGGGGCGGACTTGGCAGACGTCTTCACCGGCGCTTTCACGGATGGCTTCGTTTCCTTCTGGAGCGCAGCCGACACGCGCGCGCTCCGACCGTTCGACCTTCGTCCGTTACCCGACGAGGCGGCCATCGCAGCCGCGGCAGACTTGCTGCGCGCCTTGGCCTTGCTTCGGCCGGTGCGGGCCGCCGACGCGGGCCCGGCCTGCCCGGACGCTTTGCCGACGACTTCGGCGCCGTCCGAGTCCAGCTCGAGCTCCTCGCCGTCGTCCAGGAGTGCGGCGGGCTTGTCCGCCCCGCCGCCGACCAGTGCCTGGAGCATGTTGCGGGAGGTGCGGTCCGGCGGCACGCTGCGGATGTGTTCGACCTCGCCCCGGCGGACGGCCGCTCCCATCTCCGCCCAGGCGTGGCGTCGCAGCAGTGCAAAGAACTCCAGCGCCTCCTCCTCGGGGATCTGGCGCTCCAGGAACTGCTGGGCCTCCAGCAGGGGGGCGCGCGGCGCGACCACCTCCTCGCGCCGCAGAAGCGCCCACATGGCCTCATCCAGCGGCACGGCGTGATGGCCGAAGCCCAGCAGCCGGATGCGGGCCCGCGTCCACGGCTCCAGCCCGTCGATCCGTTCCAGATAGGCCGCGGCCTCCTTGCGCGGCAGCGTGGCGACCCGGTCCAGGCTGACGACGTGCTCCAGCGCGAAAATCCGGTTCAGCGCGCGGGTGACGTCCTCGGACTTCAGCCGCGCCTCGGGCAGGTCGTGCAGCACCTCCGCCAGCTCCAGCGGCGGGATGACCCGCAGCTCGTTGTAGTCGACCACCATGCTCCGCAGCCGGTCCAGCCCCTCCTGCGCCTTCGCCTCCGGCACGTCGCGCGACAGCACGCCCAGCACCAATTGGGTGATCGGGTCGCCGGTCGCGGGCAGCGTCGGCTTGCCCAGCTTCGAGCGCAGCGAACTCAGCAGAAGCTTCAGCCGTTTGGCGCACTCGGTCGCACCCCTCATGGCTCAGCGGTCCTCCTGCTCGCTCGCCCCGTCCCGCCCCCCGGGCGCTCCGCCCGTCGGGCTGCGTTCGTCCGCAGCGGGCGTTCGCTCCCACTCGGGCCCCTCACCCAGCTCCCGCATCACGCGGTCGATCGTCTCCACCGTCGCGATGCCGCGCTGCACGGACTCGTCCAGTCGGAATTCCAGTTGCGGCAGCTTCCGCAGCGTCAGCTCCTGCCCGAGCAGCCAGCGCAGGTGCCCGGCCGCGCTCCGCAGCGCCGCCAGGCATAGCGCCCGGCGCTTTTCGGGCGCCAGCGCGCTGACATGCACTTTCGCGACCGCGAAATCCTCGCTCACCTCGACCCGCGTGATCGACGTGATGGTGGGAATCCGCGGATCGTTCAGGCCTCGGATCGCGTCCGCCAAAATCCTCCGGATCAAACTGGCCACGCGTTCCGTCCGGCGACTCACGGCGCGCCCTTCTCCCGGCCGGTGCCTCCGGCCACGTGCCTACCGCAACTCGATGTCATAGTCCAGCAGCGCGGCGTGCGGATAGGCCCGCACCTCGTCGACGATCCGCGCCAGGGCGCTCTGCACAAAGCGACCTTCGTTCGCCACCAGCGCCACGCCGAGCGTCGCCGCCTGCCGATGGTCCAGGTCGTCGACCTCGGCGATCGAGACGTTGTGCCGGCCCGCCAGCCGGTCCTTGAGACTCTTGACCACGCGGCGCTTGTCCTTCAGCGACAGGGCCGCGTAGATCGCCAGCCGGAACCGCAGCACGCCGACCACCATCACGCCACTCACGCCGGTCCCACGGCCCGCCTACAGCTTCTGCGCGACCTCGACCAGCTCGAACGCCTGAATGACGTCGCCGGGCTTCACGTCGTCGAAGCCCTCGAGCTTGATGCCGCACTCCAGCCCGGCCCGCACCTCGCGCGCGTCGTCCTTGAACCGTTTGAGCGACGCCAGCGTCCCGCCGTCGACGATGATCCGTCCGTCGCGCAGCAGGCGGACCTTGTGCGTCCGCTGGATCACGCCGTCCGTCACATAGCAGCCGGCCACCGTCCCGACCCGCGACACGTGGAACACCTGCCGCACCTCGGCCGTCCCGCGCAGCTCCTCCCGCTGCACCGGCGCCAACAGCCCCAGCAGGGCCTTGTTCAGGTCCTCCAGGATCTCGTAGATCACGCGATAAACGCGAATCTCCACGCCGAGCTGCTCCGCGAGCTGCCGCGCCCGCTCCTCCGGCACGACGTTGAACCCGATGATCATCGCGCTGGACGCCTTCGCGAGCTGCACGTCCGCCTCGGACACCGCCCCCACGGCCGCCTGGAGCACGTGCAGCCGCGCCTTTTCCGCCGGGAACGACCCGAGCGTCTTCCGGAGCACCTCGACCGACCCCTGCACGTCCGCCCGCACGATGACGTTCAGCTCCGGGACCGCCTCCCCGCCGCCGCCCGTCAGCAGCGACTCGAGCGTCCGCACCCGCGGCGCCGCGCCTAGGGCCTGCTCCCGCCGCCGCAGCCGCACCTCGGCCGCGATTTCCTTGGCCCGCGTCAGATCGTCAACCACGAATAGCGTGTCGCCGGCCTCCGGCAAGGCGTCGAGCCCCGACACCTCCACCGGCGTCCCCGGCGTCGCCTCCTTCACCACGCGCCCGCGGTCGTCCCGCAACGCCCGCACCCGCCCCACCGCCGCCCCGCAGACGATGACCTGCGCCGGCCGCAGCGTCCCCTCGCGAACCAGCACGTTGGCGACGATCCCGTGCCCCTCCCGCACCCGGGCCTCGATGACCGTCGCCACCGCCGGCACGTCCGGATCCGCCCGCAGCTCGAGCAGCTCGCTCAGCGTGCTGAGGTGCGCCACCAGCTCATCAATCCCCCGGCCGGTCGTTGCGCTGGTCTTGATCACGTCCGTGTCACCGCCCCACTCCGACGGCACCAGCCCGTGCTCGCTGAGCTGCGCGTACACCCGGTTCACGTCCACGCCCGGCAGGTCGATCTTGTTGAGCGCCACGACGATCGGCACTTTCGCCGCCCGCGCGTGCGTGATCGCCTCGGCCGTCTGCGGCATCACCCCGTCGTCGGCCGCGACCACCAGCACCACCACGTCCGTCAGCGTGGCGCCCCGCGAACGCATGGCCGTGAACGCCTCGTGACCCGGCGTGTCGATGAACGTCACGTGCCAGTCGCCCCGGTCCAGCCGGTACGCCCCGATGTGCTGCGTGATGCCGCCGGCCTCGCCCGCCGCCACACGCGTCTTGCGGATCGCGTCCAGCAGCGAGGTCTTCCCGTGGTCCACGTGCCCCAGCATCGCCACGACCGGCGGCCGGGGTTGCAGGTTCTTCCGCACGCGATTCGCCAGCTCCTCTTGCAGCTTCTCGTAAGCGGTCTTCGCCCGGGCCACCGCAATCGTCAGGCCCAGCTCCAGCGCCAGCAGCTCCACCTGCTCCGCGTCCACCGTCTGGTTGATCGCCCACAGCCGCCCGGTCTGCTCCATCAGCTTCTTCGACACGACCTGAAACGACACCCCCGCGGCCGCGCAGAAGTCCCGCAACATGATCGGCGCCGTGATCTGGATGGTCTGCGGCGCAGTTGCAGCGCCGGGCTGCGTCGTGGCCTGCCGACGGCGCTCCGCCGCCCGGCGTTCACGCAGCCCGTGGCCCGTCACGCTCGCCAACCGTTCCTTCCGCTCCAGCAGGTCCTGATCCCGCCACTCCCGCAGCCGCTGGTCCACGTCGATCGTCGAGCCATGACGCCGCGGGCTACGCGACCGGATCGCCAGGGACTCCCCCTCCTCGTCGCCCTTCTTGCCCTTGCCCCGCCCGCGCCGCGCCGGCCCGGCCGGCGCCGCCGTGACCTCCACCGGCCCCCGGGCCACCGCCACCCCCGGGCGCGGACGCGGCCGCACGGGCCGATCCGGCTCCGGCGCCTCGATCCGCACCACCCGCGGCCCCTGCAACTCCGCCGGCTTCGGCACCAGCTTCGGCCCCGCCGGACGCACCGGCTCGGGCGGCGCCTCCACCGGCGCGGGCCGAGCCGTAGCCGCGATGGCCGGCGCCGCGGTCTCCGCCGGCGGTCTGCTCTCCACGGGGGGCGGCTGCTCGTCGGGCGCCGGCGCGGCCGCCGGCTCGCGCACCGGCGGCGGCGCCGGCGTCACCGCGATCTGCGGCGTCTCCACCGCGGGCGCCGACAGGACGGCTGCGGACGGCGCTTCGACCACCGCCGCGGCGCTGTCCGGCTCGGCGGCGGGCGGCAACTCTGCCACGGCCACGCCTTCGGCGGCGGGAGGCTCGCCGCGCGCGGCCGCTTTGCGGGCCGGCCGCTTGGCCTTGGTGAGATCCACGCGCGCCGTTTCCTCCACGGAGGTGACGTCCCCACCGCTGCTGAACCATTCGCGAATCGACTCGGCCAGACCGACCGAAATCGTCGCCATGTGGTTCTTGAGCTCGATGCCCTCCGCATGGCATTTGTCAATGATGGCCTTGCTGGAGACGCCAAGCTCTTTCGCCAGCGTGTGTACGCGCAACGGTGTCGCCACGAAACTCTCCGTAGACACTCTGCCCGGGGACGCGTGCCGCTTCATGCCGCGCCCGCCGGATCTCGATCGCTCGCCCCGGGACAGCCGGCGATCCCGCGCGGGCGTCAGCCGCCGCACACCTCGGCCGCACCGTGCCGGTCATCCACGCGTCACGCGCGGCCCCCGGGGCGTCCGCGATTCGCCTAAGATATCGCGCGACGGACGGTTACGCCACGGGTCCCCGGCCACCCGCGCAAGAATTGTAGCCCCGGTGCCCCGGACGCAGCCCTCAGGCCGTTGACAGAGCCGGTCTGTCTCTTGTAGGCTCCCCCGGCCGCCTGCTTGGCAACTGTACTGGCTCGGCTCAGATGGGCGGAGCCAGCGCCGAACCGGGGCACTCGTGTCAGAACGTCCGTGACTCCCCGGATCGGCTGGTGCAACGCCCGACCGGGTTCGGCTTGAGGACACGATGCGCATCTTCATGCTCGGCTGGGAGTTCCCCCCGTTCATCAGCGGCGGGCTGGGAACTGCGTGCTTCGGACTCACCCGCGGGCTCGACCGCCTCGGCGCGCAGGTGCTTTTCGTTCTGCCCCGCCCCGTGGCCGACGCCGCCAGTCACGTTCGCATTCTGTCACCGGCCAGTCCAACCGCCGCCGGGCCGGCCGAACACCCGTTCGGGCGTTCCGCGGCCGAGTTCCGGCAGGCCCGGTTCGTGGCGCTGGCCACGACCCTCCAGCCATACCTGCGACCGGTTCCGCAGGGCGGCGAAGCCGCCGCCAGCGGCGGGCGGACCCGCACCGGCGGAGTGCGGGGCGTCGGGCAGGCCGCTCCGGCGCCGGGGGCCCGCAGCGCGGTTCCCGGTCCGACGCTCGGGGGCGGCGACCATTATTCGGGCGACCTCTTTGCCGAAATCGAGCGTTACGCCAATCTGGCCTGCGTCCTCGCAACCCACGAAGAGTTCGACGTGGTGCACGCACACGACTGGATGACCTACCTCGCCGGCATGGCCGTCGCGGCGGAATCGGGCCGGCCGCTGGTGGTGCACGTGCACTCGACCGAGTTCGACCGGTCGGGGCTGCACGTCAACCAGCGGATCTACGACATCGAGCGGGCCGGCATGCACGCGGCGACCCGCGTGATCTGCGTCAGCCACCTCACCCGCAACATCGTGCTGCGGCACTACGGCGTCGCGCCGGAGAAGGTGGATGTGGTCTACAACGCCATCGACGACGACGGCCCGCCCGAGGGCTCGGCGCTGCCGCCGATCACACGCGACGAGAAGATCGTCCTCTTCCTGGGCCGCATCACGATGCAGAAGGGCCCCGAGTACTTCCTCGCCGCCGCCAAGCGGGTGCTCGAAGTGATGGACAACGTCCGGTTCGTCATGGCCGGCAGCGGCGACATGACCCGTCGGATGATCGAGCTCGCCGCCGAGCTGGGAATCGGCCACAAGGTGCTCTTCACCGGATTCCTCCGCGGCAACGACGTGCGGCGCGTCTTTCAGATGGCCGACCTCTACGTCATGCCGTCGGTCTCGGAGCCATTCGGAATCGCGCCCCTCGAGGCGCTCTCCAACGACGTGCCCGTGCTGATCTCCAAGCAGAGCGGCGTGGCCGAGGTCCTGCGGCACGCCCTCAAGGTCGACTTCTGGGACATCGACGAAATGGCCAACAAGATCGTCGCGGTGCTGCGGCACCCGCCGCTGCAAGCCACGCTGCGCGACCACGGCGGCTTCGAGGTCCGGCGGTTCAGTTGGGTCGACGCCGCGGCCAACTGCCTCAAGGTCTACGAGACCGCCCTGGCCGCAGCGCGCTAAGAAAGTCGATGGCCTCGATCTGTTTCTACTTCCAGCTCCACCAGCCGTACCGCCTGCGGCACTTCACCATCTTCGACCGCACGCCCGACTACTTCGACGAGGCCGCGAATCGCACCATCCTGCGCCGTGTCGCCGACCGCTGCTACCTCCCGACCAACGCCCTGATCCACGAACTGATCCGCCGGCACGGCGGCCGGTTCCGCGTCGCCTTCAGCCTCACCGGCGTCCTGCTCGACCAGCTCGCCCGTCACGCCCCCGAGGTCATCACCGCTTTCCAGCGCCTGGCCGAGACGGGGGCCGTCGAGTTCCTCGCCGAAACGTATTACCACTCGCTCGCCTTTCTCTACTCCCGCGAAGAATTCACCGCCCAGGTCCGCCAGCACACGGACCGCATCCGCACCCTTTTCGGCCAGACGCCGCGCGTGTTCCGCAACACCGAGCTGATCTACAACAACACGCTGGCCCGCGCCGCCGCCGACCTCGGCTTCCAGGCCGTCCTGTGCGAGGGCGCCGACCACCTGCTCGGCTATCGCGCGCCGACCTACCTCTACACGCCGCCGGGCCTTACCGGCATCAAGCTGCTGCTGAAGAACTACCGCCTGTCCGACGACATCGCCTTCCGCTTCAGCGACCGCACCTGGGCCGAGTGGCCGCTCACCAGCGCCAAGTTCGCCCGCTGGGTCCAGCAGGTCAACGGCAACGGTTACGTCGTCAACCTCTTCATGGACTACGAGACCTTCGGCGAGCACCAGGGGGCGCAGACCGGCATCTTCGACTTCCTGCGCCACCTGCCCGAGGAGGTCTTCCGCCTCGGCGCGGACGACTTCCGGACGCCCCGCGAGTGTATCACCGCCTATCCCGCCAGCGGGGAATACGACGTCCCGCACATGATCTCCTGGGCCGACACCGAGCGCGACCTGTCCGCCTGGCTGGGCAACGCCATGCAGTCCAATGCTCTGCACGAGCTCTACCGCCTCGAGCCCCTTGTCCTCCAGCGGGGCGACCCCGATCTCCTGGAGGACTGGCGCCGCCTCCAGAGCTCCGACCACTTCTATTACATGTCCACCAAGCACCTCGCCGACGGAGCCGTCCACCAGTACTTCAATCCGTACGAATCCCCCTACGACGCCTTCATCAACTTCATGAACGTCCTCGACCACCTGCGCGGCCGGCTGGGAGCCGCCCAACGCTCCGCGTAGCACGCGGCCCCCCAGCCGCGTAGGCCGGCGGCGGGACAACCCGCCTCGAGCGCGGCACGCCCCAGCCTTCCGTGCGTCGCCTCCGGAGTAGGTCGCTAAGGGCACACCGCGCCGATCCGCGCCACGAACGGGTCGATGTCGTCGAAGTTCACGCTGCCGTCGCCGTTGCAATCCGCCTGTAGCCACGGGCACGGCGCATGGGGCCACCCCGCCCCGCCCGGATAACCCAGGGCGCTCACGAACCGGTCGATATCCTCGAAATCCACTCGCCCGTCGCACGTCACATCGCCTGGGCACGGCCCGCCGCTCGGGAGGCCGAACACCGTGAACGCCACGTCGTATATCCGCCCGCCCAGAATCTGACTGCCGCGATACCACGTCACCCCGTTGCCCCACCCCGTGCCGCGCAGGTAAACCTCCGAGCCGTGGTCGTCCGCCGTCGCCCAGAAGCTGGCCTCGCCCGACTCTTGTTGCACCGGCCGCAGGGCGACCCACCAGGTGCCGCCCGGCAGACTCACGTTCAACCCCCGGACGGTGTAACGCTGCACCCCGTACGAGCCCCAGGTGCCGACCGCGCTCCGAACGGCACCGCTCCGCCCCAGGTGCTCCCATCGGACCGTTCCCGGCCCGCCGCCGACCCCGTCGGCCGCGACAACTCGCAGATCGACCAGTCCCGTCCACGCGAACGCCGGCCGCTCGAACGTCCACCACTGGAAGCCGGTCACCGTGCCACCGGTCGGCAGGAGGATGTCGTCGGCGACCCAGCGGTCCAGCACCAGCGTCATGCCGTGCAGTCGCCGCTCCGCGTGGATGCCCGAAACCCAGTCCGGGCCGCCGTTGGTCCACAACACGGGCTCGCCTTCACGGCCTGCTGATAGCGCCGCCGCCCATGCCGCTGCGATAATCCCCGCCGCCCGTACCCCTCTGATGCCGCAACTGGCCATCGTGCCGCCCTCCAGCGTCCGCCCCCGGCGGCCCGCCGCCGGCCGCCATGGTACCGGCGGGCGGCCGCGCCCGGTAGGCCTCAGCGGCACGGGGCGCCCCGCCGAAAGAACGCCGCAGGCCGACGGAGTCATCCGCCGGCCTGCGGGCGAGTCAAGTCAGGCGTGCGGTCGTCAGGACCTTACGGGCAGGTCGCGCCGATCCGGGACACGAACGCCTCGATGTCGTCGAAGTTCACCTGACCGTCATTGTTGCAGTCGCCGTTGAGCCACGGGCAGGACGGATACGGCCAGCCGACGCCACCCGGGTAGTTGAGCGCCTCGATGAACCGGTCGATGTCGGCGAAGTCGACCTGACCGTCGCAGTTCATGTCACCCTTGCAGCCCGGCTGCGTCGTGGTGCCGCGTGCGCAGAACGCCACGTCGTAGATCCCGCCGAACACGGACTGACCGGTGACCCAGCTCGTGCCGTTGCCGTAGCCGGTGCCCTTGCAGTAGACCTGCGAGCCCTTGTCCACGGCGGTCGCCCAGAACGTCTGGCCGTTGATCGGCTGGTTCTGGACCGGGCGCAGGCCCATCCAGTACGTGCCCGGCGTCAGCGCAACGTTCTGCCCGCTGATCGTGTACAGGTACACGTTGTAGGTGGCGTTCCAGGTGCCGGCCTGAACACGCGTGACGTTCGTCACGTCAAGCGTCTGATTGACCACCGTGTTCGGGGCGCCGCCAGGGCCGTCGTTCCGCAGGATGATGAAGTCGGCCTTGCTGGCCCAGTTGAAGGTGGGCAGCTCGACCGTCCACCACTGGAAGCTGTTGATCGTCGCATTGGTCGTCAGCGGAACATCATCCACCACCCAGCGATCCAGCTCCACCTGCGTGCCGTTCATGCGGCGCTCGGCCGACAGAGCCGTCACGTACTCCGGCTCGCCGTTCATCCACACGTTGCCGTTGGCCGCGCAGGCACAGGAGTACGCCGGGCAGGTCTGGCCCTGGATCCACACGCCGGCCAGCTTGGTGCAGGCGACCTCGGTGTTGGTCGCCACGCACACGCCGTTCACGCAGCACGCGCCGGTCGGCGGCGTGCAGGGCGAGCAGCCCGTCATCTCGAGCGTGTACTCGGAGCCGCACGGCACGCCGGTGAAGTTCCGCGGCGTGACGATCACGTAGTACTCGCCCGGCGGCAGGCACGCCGACAGGTCGATGAACGACGCGCAATCACCGTTGGCGCTGGCCACCACGAACGCGTCGCTGCAACCCGCCTGACCCTTGGTCGCGATCACCAGGTTGGCCTCGAACTCCGCCACCAGCGTCGCGTTGACCGTCTGCGCGGTGGTCAAGATCAGCTTGTACCAGTCGGTGTCGCGGCGCTGGCTCGTGCCTACCAGGTACGTGCCCGACTTGCCGCAGATCGTGCTCGTGCAGGTGATCGGCAAGAACACCTCCGGCGTGCTGTTGCAGCCGCCGTTGAAATTGTCAATGTAACCGTCGGCGCAGTTCGGCTCGCCCTCGGCCGTGTAGCCCGGCGGGCAGTCGACGTTGCAGCACGGGTTCGGCGTGCACGTCGTGCACGACCCGAACCAGCGATCCCCCGGCGCATTGCACTGGGCCCGGGGCCGCTCGGTGCAGTTGCCGCCCGCGGAGCAGCACGCGCCCGGAATCAGGCCGCACCCCGGCGACAACTGTGCGCAGGTCTTCGTCGCGTCGAAGCGGTCATTCGCGCCTACGCAGTCCGTCAGCAGCACGTTGTCCGCGCACAGGCCCAGCGCCTCGTTGCAGCACGAGCCGCGGATGTTCGGATTGGCCGTGCCGAGCACGCAGATGCTCGGGTCGATATCGTCCCAGAAGAGCTGACCGTTGATGCGGATCAGGCAGTAGTTGTCGCCCGGGGCCTGGTTCTGCGTGTACGCCCACAGGAACCAGCAGTTCGGGTTCGACTGCGCCTGAATGCTGACCCACATCTCGTTGTCATTGAACGTGCACGCCGTCGGGAACGTGTAATTGAAGACGTACAACGGGTAGTTGCCGTAGTTGTTGCCCGTCAGCGTCCCCGTCACGGTCGCCGTGTACTCGCACACCTGCGAGATGGTGCAGAACTCGTCCGTGTAGACGCGAATCTTGAAGTTGAAATCCACCGTCGTCGGCGTGCATTGGCTCCAGCTCGTGCCGTTGTTGAACGCGTAGATGCCCCACCACCGCAGCCCCGTCACGCTGCCCGGCGTCGCCCGCACGTTCTCGATCACTTCGTACGAGTCCCCGTTCGGCAGCGCCAGCTCGCTGGTCGCCGCGCCCCAGGCGCCGGTGCCGTCATCAGCCGGCTGGGAGTACAGGGAGCCCGCCGGGCACGACAACGGTGCCCGTGTCTGCACGTCGCTGGTCGCCTCCAGCGCCGCGTCCAGCTCCGGCGCCCGCGACAGCAGCGCCGACAACTCGCGCGCCGTCAGCTTCATCCCGTCCGGCGCACGCTCACCCGCCGCCAGCGCGGCGCCCGTACACAGCCCGAGCATTGCGCCGACAATCAAAACCTTCCGTACCATGCCTGTGTCTCCTTTCGAGCGCTCCAAACCCTTGACGCTGCTCCACACCACGGCGCGCGACCGGCTCCGTCACCGGACCGCGGCACGCTGGAACTCGCAGTACCCCGTCCGCGGCTGAGCGCCGCCGCGGCGGGACTCTCTACCCTAGAGACGGCGCGGTCCGCCGCGCCGCCGGCACGTCAGCCCCGCGCGGCCGCGTTTACCGCTGCCGCGCGCAGTCCAGCACCACAAAAACTTCATCGACTGTTCGCTTGGGAATCCAATGCAGTCTTTCCCGGCGTCGTTCCCGACACGGGTGCATCCATCCGGAGCCCATTCCAGCGACGCTTCCTGCTGCCCGCCGGAAAGGTGACCGGCGGGCCCACCTCCGCGCTGCGAAACAAAACCGGCCCGCTGGCTGCCGCACGCAGTCCCGGTAACGCCTCCAATACGGCCACCGTGACGCGAGAATCGAGATCGGACGCTCCGTCCAATCAAGTTTCTTACCTGAACGGGCTGTCGATGTCAAGCGCGGCGGGCCAGCGAGCGCGCCGGGGCCGCGGCCGCGCAGGGGGCCCACTGCGGCGGCAAACGCGCTGCCGCCCAGACGTCACCGCCGCGCCACGGCCGAGCACTGTTGAACCGGTAAAAGGCACGCGGCGGCCGAAGACTGGTCGGTCGGGAAAGGGCTCGCAGCCGCCGAACACCGAGTTGTCCCCGAGCTCGAAATCGGTCGCCAGATACGTTTCAGTCCGATAAGCGCGTTCTTCGGCCGGCCCGCGCAAAACTTGCCGGCTTGCTGTCGGCTCGAAGCAAAAGCACGCGGGCCGGCGCGTTGACCGCCGGCCCGCGTGGGTTGAAGTGTCAGTGTCGTCCGCGCGTCGCTACGGGCAGGTCGCCCCGATGCGCGCCACGAACGCGTCGATGTCGTCGAAGGTCACCACGTTGTCACCGTTGCAGTCGCCGTTGGTCCACGGGCAGCTCGGGTACGGCCAGCCCACGCCGCCCGGGTAATTCAGAGCCTCGACGAACCGTGCGATGTCGTCGAAGTCCACCTGACCGTCGCAGTTCAGGTCACCCGCACAGCCGGCCGGCGTCACCGTGCCCTTCAGACAGAACACGATGTCATAGAACTCTTGCACGCCCAGGAGCTGGCTGAGCGGCCGCCACGGCACCGACCCGGTCTGGGACACGTACGCCTCCGACCCGAAGTCGCGCTGCGAGGTGCGCGCGAACGGATACATCAAGTTCGGGTTGTTGCAGCCAGCGAACGGCGGATCCTGCGTGCATCGCGCCGCGAACCAGTACCGCCCGGCCGGAAGCTGAATATTCAGGTTGGGCACCACAAAGATGTAGTCGATCAGCGGCGACAGCCCGGAGGGCCCGAGCTCGAACCGCTGCACGCCCGGCACATTCTCGGCCTGCGCGAACACGGTCCCTGGCGTGCCGCCGGGGCCGTCGGGCCTGTAGATGTACCAGTCGGCCCGGCCGGTCCACGTGGCGAAATCGCTGCACAGCGAACCGATCCACTGAATGCTCGTAATGGTCGCGTTGCCGGTGAACTCGATGTCGTCGAGGATCGTGCGGAACCACGAGCCGTCCGTCCGGCGCGTGTGCCGCAGCCACCACCGGCCGTCATCCACGCCGTTGTCCCAGATGGTCGTCGGACCGCCGCACTCGCACGGGAAGGCGGGGCAGGTCTGCCCGGGCCACCAAGTCCCGCCGAACCGCGCGCAGGTGGCTTCGTCGTAGGTGGCCACACACGTTCCGTTCACGCAGCACGCGCCGACCGGCGGCACGCACGTCGGGCAGCCCGCCATTTCAAGCGTGTACTGCGAGCCGCACGGCACTCCCGAGAAAGACTGCGGTGTGATCACAATGTAATACTCGCCCGCCGACAGGCACTTGCTGACGTCGACGAACGAGGCGCACTCACCCGTCGTGCTGGACACCACGCCGTAGTCCGTGCAACCGTTGGGGCCCGGCACCACAATCGAGACCTGCACCGCGAACTCCGCCACGACCGTCAAGTTGACCGTGCCGGGGGTGGTCAGCACGAGCCGGTACCAGTCGGTGTCGCGGTACCGCGTCGTCCCGACCCGGTACGTGCCCGACGTGCCCTGAATCGTGCTCGTGCAGGTGATCGTCGAGAACACCGGCGGCAAACTGTTGCACCCGCCGTTGAAGTTATCCACATAGCCGTCCGCGCAGTTCGGCTCGCCCTCGGGCGTGTAGCCCGGCGGGACGAGGTCGCAGCACGGCGGCGGCGTGCAGTTCGTGCACGACCCGAACCACCGACTGCCGGGCGCCGAGCACGCGGCCTTCGTCGTTTCCGTGCACGCGCCACCCTCGGCGCAGCACGCACCGGGGATCTGCCCGCAAGGCGTCGTGAGCTGCGCGCAGGTCCTCGTCGCGTCGAACCGGTCGTCGACGCCCACGCAGTTCGTCAGCAGCACGTTGTCCTGGCACGTGCCCAGGTACTCGTTGCAGCACGAACCCGTCACGACCGCGGACGTACCCAGCACGCAGATGCTCGGGTCGTAGTCGGTCCAGAACAGCGTGCCCGCCTCTCGAACCAAGCAGTAGTTGTCGCCCGGCGCAACGTCCTGCGTCCCCGCCCACAGGAACCAGCAGTTCGGGTTCGACTGCCCCTGAATGCTGACCCACATGGTGTTGTCGTTGAAGGTGCACGCCGTGGGCAGCGTGAAGTTGAACACGTACAGCGTATACGCGCCGTAATTGTTGCCGGTCGGCGTGCCCGTCACGGTCGCCGTGTACTCGCAGACCTGACGGATGTCGCAAAACTCGTCGACGTAAATCCGGATCTTGAAGTTGAAGTCCGCGGGCCCCGGCGTGCACGCACTCCAGCTCGTGCCGCTGTTAGTACCGAAGATGCCCCACCACCGCAGGCCCGTCACCGTCCCCGGCACCCCGACGACGTTCTCGATGTATTCCACGTCACCCCAGATCGTCCCCACCTCGCTCGCGCCGGCCACCCAGCTCCCACTGCCATCGTCCGCCGGGTGCGAATAGAGGGCCCCGGCCGGGCAGGACAGCGGCGCCCGCTCGAGGACCGGCCCGCCCCCTGTCGCCACGTCCCCCGAACCCGACACCAGCGGCTCCTTCGCGGTCAGCCGGGCGTGGGCAGCGTAATCGCGCGCCAACGCGCTGCCGGTACACAACCCGCTGATCACGCCAATCAGCACTACACGTCGAAACATCATGCTCTCCTTTCCTGCTACGAGCGTCCCACTCCGCTTGGAACGACTTGACGCTGCCCGAGTGCCCGATCACGCACCGGCCCGAACCGTGCGAGCGCAGCGGATCACTCCGTCACCGAAATGACTCAGGATCTCCGACGTGACACACCGCGGCCGCCGTTCGCGACATCCTGAAAACGCGCGCCCTGCGACGCCCGCCTGGGCGGGCCCCGCGCTGCGGCCGGACCAGCGCCCGGCCCGTCACCCAATCAAACGCCGCACCCTCCTACAGATGCAGCGAACCCAACGACATGTAGTTGACGGGGTCGCCACGGCGTCCCGTCGCCGCCATGCCCGTTCCTTTACCATCGGGCATTGGCGGGCTGGAAAAACCGCCGGAGTGCGCAGAAAACGCTTCCGAGGCCCCTCCAGCCATCGCTTCTTGTTATCGAAACCCATGCGTTGTGTCAAGAAAAAAGTGCCCTGGCCCTTGACACGCCCCCCCGGCCCCCACCCCAAGGCCCCGCGCCGCCGATCACGGACCAAGCCGGCGACGATAACTGCGATTGAACCTTTTCGACGCGCGACCTCGTCCCGGAGACCGCTGTTTCCGCTAACTCAGCCCACCCCGTCCTGAGATGCCGCCGCCTCCAGCCGCCCAATGGCCCGCCTGGCACGGGCCTGCTCCCGGCGGTGCCGCACGACCTCCACCACCGCCGGCATCACCGAGATCAGGATGATCGCCAGCACCACCAGCGAAAAGTTCTTCTTCACGAACTCGAGGCTGCCGAAGAAATAGCCGGCGAAGCTGCAAACCCCCACCCACAAAATGCCGCCCACCACGTTGTATGTGATGAACTTCCCGTAGTGCATCGCGCCCACCCCCGCCACAAACGGCGCGAACGTCCGCACGATCGGCACGAAACGCGCAATAATGATCGTTTTGCCCCCGTACCGCTCGAAAAACGCGTGGGTGCGGTCCAGATAGTCCCGCCGGAAGATCCAACTGGTCTCGCTCTTCAGCACCCGCGGACCGAGGTAGTGGCCGATCCAGTAGTTCACCGTGTCCCCCACGATCGCGGCCACGCTGAGCAGCACGAACAGCAGCCACGGGTCGAGCGCCCCAATCCCCGCGAGCGCGCCGGCCGCGAAGAGCAGCGAGTCCCCCGGCAGGAACGGGGTGATCACCAGGCCCGTTTCGGCGAAAACGACCAAGAAAAGAATCAGGTAGGTCCACGCGCCGTATTCTCGGCAAATGTCGCTGAGGTGGCGGTCCAGGTGCAGGAACAAATCGACCATCCCCTGGAGCAGCTCCATCGCGACATCCTCGCGTGCGTGACTCGCCCGAATCCCAGTGGGCACTACAGCATACCCCGGGTGCCCGTTTTCGCAACGCCGTCCGGGGCCCGCTAACGCGGAACTTGCTTGCGGCAGATTCCCGCCGCCCGGGAGCCGGCGGGCGGGCCACGACGCATGCCGCCGCGGAGCGCGACGGCTGCCCGCCCCCGCCGCCCGCGCGCCACTTGCCGACGCGTCGCCCGGCCGGCGATCCCGACGGCCCCGGGGTCCGATCGGTCGTTTATTTGATTTCCGAGAGCTTCACCGCCGCCCGATGCCGCGCCGCCAGCAGCGCCGCCTCCAGCACGCGTTGCGTTTCATACGCGTCGGCGAAGTCCGGCAGCGGAACGATCGGCTCCTGCCCGGCCAGCACGGCCATCATGTCGGCCACCATGTTCACGAACGTGTGCTCGTACCCGATAATGTGGGCATCCGGCCACCAGGCGCCGGCGTAGGGGTGGTCGCCCGCGGAGGTGCACATGATCCGCCGCCAGCCGGCGGTCTGCCGCTCCTCCCGCGCGTCGTAGAACCACAGCAGGTTCATGTCCTCGAACCCGAACTTCAGCGCGCCGTGCTCGCCGTTGATCTCGATCGTGTTGTGGTTCTGGTTGCCCGTCGCCAGGCGCGTCGCCTCGAACGAGCCGACCGCCCCGCCCGCGAAGCGCGCCAGGAACAGCACGCAGTCATCGACGTCGCTCTTGCCCTTCCGCGTGCGGGCCGAGCCGCCCGCCCCGATGCCGCCGCGCCCGCTGGCGCCCGGCAGCGGTCGCTCGGGGACGAACGTTTCCGCGATGGCGCCGGTGACCTCGACGATCTCCTGCCCGGTGATGAACCGGGCCATGTCGACGATGTGGGCGTTCAGGTCGCCGTGGGCTCCGCTCCCGGCGTACTTCCTCTGAAACCGCCAGACCAGCGGTGTCTCCGGCCCGCCCCAGCTCTGGAGGTACGCCGCCCGGACGTGGTAGATGCGCCCGAGCCGCCCGGCCTTCACCAGCTTGTGGGCCAGGGCCACCGCCGGGCAGCGGCGGTAGTTGTACCACACGAACGTCTTGGACCGCCGCGACTTGACGGCCGCGTTCCGCATGGCCCGCGCATCCTTGAGCGTGTGGGCCATCGGTTTCTCGCACGCGACGTGCTTGCCGGCGGCCAGAGCCGCCAGCGCCTGCTCGGCGTGCATGTAGTTGGGCGTGCTGACGTCGACCAGATGAATCTCGGGGTTTTTGACGACATCCTTCCAGGTCGTGCTGTAGTTCTTCCAGCCCCAGCGGTCGGCGAAGGGGGCCAGCGCGATCAGATCCATGCCGACGATCGTGTGCATGACCGGCAACTTGGGCAGGTTGAAGAACTTGGCAGCCTTGAGGTAGGCGTTGCTGTGCGCCCGCCCCATGAACTTCTGGCCCAGCAGTGCGACGTTGCACACATCCGACATGGACCGTCCTCCCCGCGGCACTCCGACCGCGTCGGGGCGGGAATATATAAACTGCGGCGGGGTCTGTCGACGGCGCCGGCCGCCGCGGGGGCGAAATCGGCCTGCACGCCAGGCGCGCGCTGCTCGCCGAATGCGCAGCCCCCCGGCCGGGGGTTGCAGTACCGGAACCGTGAACGCCGAAATCCCGCGCCCGCGACGCCGTCAGGCCTCCGCGACGAAGGGCGCGGACGCGGCCGGCGGGTCCGAGGCGTCGCGACCGGCGGATGATAGTCCGGACCGCTCCCGCTGCAACTTTTCCAGCAGCAGGACCCAAGTCTCCCGCATGTGCCGCAGTATCCGGAGGGCCTCCTCCACCGCGACCGTATCCTGATGGATGTTGCCGTCGATGAGGCGCCGGTACACGAAGTGGTACAGCGCCCGCATCTGATCGGCAATGGTCGGGTTGACCTCCCGCCGGATGCCGCCGTCCAGCTCGAGCACGATCTTCTGAGCCCGATCAAGCGCCTCGAACGCCGCCTCCCGGTCGCGGGCGCGCAGCGCCTCCAGGCCGCGCGTGGCGAAGCGCACCGCGCCGTCGTACAGCATCAACTGCAACTGCTCGGGCGTGGCCGTGAGCACGGCATTCCGGAGATACTCCTGCGAGGCGGAATTCGGCGTACTCATGAGTTCGTCAACCGCTCCTGATCCCGGATGAGGCGGTCCGGTCGCGGTCGGCACCTCACCGTGCGTTGGTCGTCCCGGTGCCGAGCCACAGGTTGCCCAACGACGCCAGCGCCGTCTGCTGCGTCTGCATCAGCGACATCGCGGACTCCATCGCTTGGAACTGCCGCAGCAGTCGGGCCCGCTTCCGCTCCAGTTGCGCGTTCATCGCGTCCACTCGGCCCTGCATGAGTTCCTTCGCCTCCGCCAGGCCGTCGGTCCGTCGCGGGATCAGCCCCTTGTCGCTGGTGATTCGCTCGATCTCGCTCTTGAGACGGGCGGCGGCCCCCGTCCCTTCCGTCGTGAACAACTGGAGGACGGCCTCCGGATCGGCCGCGTAAGCCTCTTGGAACTTTTTGGCGTCGAAGGTCAGCGAGTTCCCCTGCTCGAACGTCAGCCCGACCTGCGACAGCCGCTGTAAGCTGCCCGCGCCGTTCAGCGGGCCCGAAACGGCCCGGAAAAGGCGATCCTCGACGATCCGCACCGTGCTCTCACCAAGCAGCACGCCGCCTTTTTCCGTCTTGGCGTCATAACCGCTGACATCCTTGATCCGCCGCACGGCGCTGTTGTAGTCGGCGGCGAGCCCGCTGAGCGCATCCAGCACGCTCTGTAGATCGCGCGACACCGTGACCGTGACCGGCTGGTCGCTCACGCTCGCGGCCGTCACGGTGACGCCGGGCACGACATCCGTGAAGCGCCCGTCGCTGCTCGTCAGCAGCATGCCGCCGACGCCGCCGTACAACACCCGTGCGTCCTGCGCTCGTGTGAGGGTCGCCAGCCCCAGCCCGGCGTCCCCATCGTCAATCAGCAGCTCGCCCCGGGCCCCGCGCGCCCGAGCGGTGATGCTCAGGCGGAACGGGGCCGTGCCGGTGCCGTCGTTGAGCACCGCGCCGACCGCCAGGTTCGTCTCGGCCCCGATCCGCGCCGCCAACGATTCCAGCGTCTCCCCGCCGGTGATCGTCAAGCGGTACTCGAAGGTCCCGTCGATTCGACGGTCGGCCGCGGTCCGCGCGAGGTTCAGGTCCCGGGCGGACGTGCCGGCCACATCCTCCACGCGCAGCGGCCCGTTGCCGCCGGTCATGTCCTCCAGCAGGAGGCCGTCACCGGTCGCGTTGATCCGCGCCCAGACGCCCAGGTTCGTCTCGTTGATGCGCTCGATGACATCCTGCAGCGTGCGGACGGTGCCGCGCGTGAGATCGACCGTGGCCGTCGCCCCGAGCGCGTTGGTGATCCGCAGCGTGCCGAGGCCGACACCCCGGCCCCCGTTCAGCGCGGCCAGCGCCGTCGTCTCGCTGATGTACCGACGCTGGAGGTTCACCCCGCGCACAACCGCGCCGGCCCGGTTCAGGCCGGTGCGCGCCGCAAAATCTCCCTCCAGGTCCGTCACGCGGATCGCCGTGTCGCTGGTCGTGTTGACCAGCTGCAGGGCCGTACCCTGGGCGTTGTAACCGACCTCGATCCCCAGGCCCGCGGCCTGCGCCGCGTGGCGGAGCCGTCGCACCACCTCCCCCAAGGTCTCCGCGTCCGTCAGATCCACCTCGGCCGTCCGACCGTTCGCCGCCAGCCGCAGCCGCCCCCCCGTCAGGCCCGCGCCGCCGTCGAGCGTCCGGAGCAGCACGGTTTCGAGCCCGCCGATCAGCCGGCTCCCGCGCACCACCGCGCCCGAGCCGATGTCGGCGTATTCGCCGGCCTCCAGCCCGAGGTCCCGCAGGACCTGCTCCGACCCGCCGGGCGGCACGCTCAGCACCAGGGCGCCGGCGCCGGGAATCAGACTGCGCAGCGTCAGCCCGCGCCCGTCGTCCCGCAGCGCGGCTTCCACCCACGGCCGCTTGTTCTCGTCCTCGTTGCCCGGCGCATGGTTGATCGCGGCCAGCACATCGGCCACGGTGTCCATCGTCAGGACTGCCCGCCCTTCGATGCGTCCGGTCGCGCCCTCCCCGGCGATGCCAAGGTCCGCCGCCGCACTGCCCGCTACGTCCTCGATCTTCAGCGGGCCGCTCCCGACTCCGGAACTGTCGCTGATCATCAGGCGGCCGCGGCTGAGCAAAACACCGATCTTCCCGCCGCCGAAGGCGCCCTCCAACGCGCTCTTGACGTCCTGCACCGTCGCGGCGCCGGTCAGATCCACCTCGGCGATCGTGCCGTCGCGCGCCGTGATCCGGATCTGCCCGAGGCGCACGCCGGTGCCGCGATTCAGCCGCGCCAGGCGGGTTTCGGGCTTGAGCGTGTCCCCCAGGTCGACCGTTAGGCCGCGCTCACCGAGCTTAATGAGAAAGTCGCCGCCGGCGCGCGAATGGCGGACCCCCAAACCGTCGTTCAGGGCCGCCAGCGGCGTACCGGCCGCGATATACAAGACGCTCGTCCCGACGATCTCGCCGTCGCGGTCGCTGTCGACGCGACGGGTCGGCCCGAACCCCAGCGCCGCCGCGGCGCCGCCGCCGTCCAGCTCGTCGACTCGCAGCATGCCCGTGCCGCCCGCCAGGTCGCGGAGCACCAGCCGATCGTCCCGCGCCTCGGCCTCGACCCCGACGTCGGCGGCGTTGATCCGCTCCAGCAGCTCGCCCACCGTCAGCACGTCGGTCGTGTCGATGACGGCCGAACGGCCGGCGCTGTCGGTGATCCGAAACCGGCCGCGCTGAATGCCGCTGTGCCCGTTGAGCTGATCCAGGCTGGTGCTGCGGTCGACGCGCGCCTGGGCCGATTCGAGGGTGAGCGTCCCAGGGTTCAACGGCGCGGCGCGCGACGCAAACCCGCGGCTGACCGACTGATGGGTCAACGCCAGCGCCCGCACGAGGAAAGTGTGACTACCCGGTTGGGCCCCCGCGCTGGCACTGACGGACAGCGTGCTCTCATTGGACGACACCGCCCGCGCGGCGTTGAACGACGCCGGGCGGGACAGCACCTCGACGCGCGCGAGCAACGCGGTGAGTCGCGCAGAAATGTCCAGATACGCCGTGCGTTGCGCGTCCAGGCCGGCGATGCGCGTGAGGATTATGTCACGCGGGCGGGCCTCGATCCGCATGAGCTTGTCGACGATCGATTGATAGTCCAGGCCCGAAATCAGGCCCACGCCGGTCGTTATCGCGGGCACGGCAGTCCTCCGCGGGACGGCACCTCGCAACCGTTGGAGGGCGGAGCGCCGCTCCATCTGGCCGTATCGGTTGGAAGTGCGGCAAAGTGAATGCCAGCCGGACGGCGACGGCCCGGCCGCGCGTTGCGACCGATAAGACCCACCCAGGTGAGCCGACCGTCGCGATGCGGGCCGCGGCCGTCGCCACCAACCCGGCGAAGCCCGCCGAGAAAACCGGTCGGGCGGGGCGCGTGGTCCTGCGGACCGGGGAACCCTTCGCCGATCGCTACGGCTTGATGCCCGTCGTGGTCGCCAGACCCGTGAAGCGGCGGGAGCCGAGCGTCCACTCCGGAATGCCCTCCGGCCAGAGGGACAGCGACACGGAGAAATCGTCCTCGATGTTGTCGTATTCGAGGTTGATGCCGACGTACCAGCGCGGCAGCTTGCGGATGTAGGCGAAGGCCACCTCGCCCACGTCTCCGGTATCGACGTCGAACCAGCTCCGCACCGCCGTGATGTGCTTTTCGCTGATCCGGTAGTTCCACCCGCCGCCGACGGCCGCGAGGTCGATGTCGCCGGCGTACCGCGCCCCGAGCACGTAGGCCAGGCGCGGGTTCCGCTCCAGCGCCAACGAAACGTTGTGGCTGTCGAAGGAGCGGTCGTTGAGGTCGAAATTGAAGTCGTACAGAAGGCTGGTCGTGTCGCTGAGCCGGTAAACGACGTCGCCGGCGATGTAGTTGCGCGTCCGGCTGTTCTCGGGCCGCAGCGGATTGGCGTAGCCGTTCGAGCGGTCGCGCCGGCCCCCCGTGTCACCGAACACGCCGACCTCCAGCCCGACCGTCAGCAGGTCCACCGTGCGTCGCCGGTCCGCCGCGCCGCGCTGGGTCTGCCAAGTCTGCCGCAGGCCGAACGTCGCGCCGTAGAACGGGTCGATGGTCTCGATCCCGTAGTCAAACGGCGTGAGCTGCTCGCTGCGGACATTGCTGCCCGCCCACCAAGCCGCGAAGTCCGGCTTGATCACGTGCCGGAGGCGGTGGATGTCCAGCAGCTCCGACCGCACCGCGTCGAACACCCGGCTGAAGCTCACCGCCCCGCGGACTCCGGCCACGCCCAGCCCGCGCCACAGCCCGCCGTCGTCCAGCGGCTGGCCGTCCCAGTACGTGCCGCGGGCCGAACCGAACGGCACCAGGCTCACCGGGCCCAGCTTGAGCGGCAGCTCCGCCTCCTGGCGGGCGTCCACCCGGAACGTCGCGTCCGTCAGCCCGTCGGTGTTGAACCGCCGCTCATCGAAAAATTGGCGGTCGTCCGGCCGGTAGCGCACCATGCCGATCCGGGACTCGTGGTACAGCACGAGCGGGTCGAACCACGTGTCGCCGATCCGCCGGTAGCCCAGCTCCGGCAGGTGCTCGGTCTGGTTGACGAAATCCAGCGTCCGCCAGTTGGCCAGCAGCGTGATGGCCTCGGTGTCGCGGGCGCGCTTGAGGTACAACGCCGTCTCCTGCTCTTTGCCCTCGAACCACTCCGATTTCTCCCACTCCTCCAGGAAGTACGGGTCGCTGACGTAGGCCAGCTCGAGCGTCGCCTCCCAGTCGTTCGGCAGGTAGTGGCGATGCCGCCACAGCACGCGCCCGCGCTCCGACGTGCTCGGCGTCTCGTCGTAGCGGCGCAGCGGCCCCAGCGAGTCCCGGCCGTCGTCGTGCAGGTAGTACGTGCGCAGCAGGCCGTAGTAATCGTCGCGAGCGTAGTCGACGTTCACGCCGATGCCCGGCCCACGCTCGGAGAAGTAGTCCAGCCGCAGCGTCGCGTCGAAGCCCGGCGGCGTCGCGACCCCCAACAGGTTGAACAGGTACCACCGCGATGCGAACTCGGCCCCGCGATCGCTGCTGTAGCCCAGCCGCAGCGAGCGCAGCAGCGTCTCGCTGGCGTCCAGCGGCCCCTCGCTGCCGGGCCACCAGGCGATCGGCAGCCCCAGCACGTTGAGCGTCGCGTTACGCACCCGGTAGTACCCGGTCGGCCCGCTGGTCGCCCGGCCCGTTTCGTCGCGCGGCGTCGTGTCGCGGATGTACACCCGCTCGGCCCCGACGTGGTAACTGGGCGTGTAGAACTCGCTGGTCGTCAGCTTCGCGTTGCGGGCCTCGAACTCGCGCGTTGAGAGCTGCCGGATCTCATCCGCCCGGATGTACAACGGGATCTCACGAACCGGAATCTCCGCCCGGAACACCGCGTCCAGAATCAGCGCCTGGTCGCGCTCAAAGTCGTAGTACAGTCGGGCGGCCCGCACGAACCGGTTCCCCGCCGACAGCACCACGTCGCCCTCCAAATACACCGCCCGGATCCGCAACGCCGCACCCTCCCCACCGAGCCCCCCCAAATCCGGTCGCGCCGGCGGCGCATGCGGCGGTGTCGGCGCCGCGCGCGGCGACGGAGGTCCCGCCTCCGCCGGGGTCTGCGCCCCGTCCGGCGCCGCCTCGCCGTTTTCCGGCGCTGGCGGAAACAGCGCCGCGCGGCCCCCCGGCGTCCCCGCCGACGGCTCCTCCGGCAGCGGCTCGGCCGGCGGCGCCGCGGGCGCGCCGGCCGGCGCCTCCTCGCCAAACAGGGTGCCCGCTGCGTCCGTCAACGGGAATACCACGCAGTGGTCCGCGCGGATCTCTAGCACCGCGGCGTCCGGCCCACCCGCTTGAGAGAAGTACACGCCGCCGGTCGCGACCAGGACGCGCTCGCCGGCGGCCGTCTCCGCCGGCTCGATGCTCGGCAGCCGATAGCGCACGACGCGCGGCGGGCGCGGCGGAGCAGGCGGCGCGGGCGGCGGCGCGGCGGGAGCCGAGACTGCGGGCGCGGGAGCGGCGGGCCCGGGAGCCGTCGGCGGCGGTGCAGACGGCGCCGCGCGCGGCGGGGCCGGTTCCCCGGCCTCGGCGCGGCGCCGCTCGGCCAACGCCTGCCGATAAAGCTCGGTCCCCTCGGCGTTCTCCGCGGCGTGAGCGTCTTGTCGGCGGACGATCGGCCCGCGCGTCCGCAGCCCGCGTACCAGGAGCACGTCGTCGACCGTCGTCGTCCCCCCCGGCTCGCGCACCTCCGCGTTGCCCGACAGATACACGGTCAGCGCGTAATACTTGCGGCCCTCGGGTTCGATGCGCTCGGGCCGCAGCCACACGACCGCGTCGGCGGCGGACAACTCGCGCAGTCCCATGGTCAACCGGAACCCGCCGGAGTACAGCAGCACCAGCTCACCGGTGTCCGCCGTCCACTGCCGGACGTAGCGGCCGCGCAGCGCGACCTCCGTATCCGGGATCGCCGACGCCAGCAGCGGCTCGTCCCCGAAGTCATACTGCGGCACGGCGGGCCCGGCGGCTAGCACCAGGAGCAGCGCGACGGCGAGCCCACACCGCAGCCGGGCGTGAGTCCCGACCCCTCCCGCGGCGCGCGGCGGCGCAGCGGCCTCACGCCACACCCTCTTCCCTGGTTCAGACCGCACCGCTCGCCTCGAGAGCCACGAGGTCGGTAAACGGCCGCCATTATCGGAAGCCGGGCGCGGGGGTCAATGCCCGGCCCGCGCGAAAGCCCGCGCCGCGCCGGCCCGACCGCGCCCGCGCGACCGTGCCGGCGCACCCGCGTTGGCGTACGCGCGCCGGCGGTTGGCAGCCCCGCCCGGCGTGCTATGCTACGCGCTTTCGCGTTGCCGCCGCCGTCCACCGCGCGGCCTGAGAGCGTGTGTGATGCCTTCGGCTGTCCGCCATTACTGCGGCCTCTGCGGCGTGGCCGGTCACCCCGACGCCGTGCAGCTTACGTTCCTCGGACTCTACGCCCAGCAGCACCGCGGCCAGGAGTCCGCCGGCCTGTGCGCCGCCGACGGCCGCACGATCGTCCGCCGCAGCGGGCTGGGGCTGGTGGCCGACGCCATCCGCCCGCAGGACCTGGCCGAGCTTCAGGGCCCGCTGGCGGTCGGCCACGTCCGCTACTCAACCACCGGCTCGTGCAGCGAATCCAACGCGCAGCCGCTGCTGGTGAGCTGCTCGATCGGCCAGATCGCGATCGCCCACAACGGCAACCTGGTGAACGCCGGTGAGATTCGCCGGGAGTATGAGCGCGACGGCCACATCTTCGTGACCACCTCGGACACGGAGGTCGTGCTGCACATGCTGGCGGACCGCGAGTTCGCGAGCCGGCCGGACCCGCTCGCCGCCGTGCTGCGTCGGCTGCGTGGCTCCTACTGCTTCCTGCTGCTCTACCCGGACCGCATCGAGGCCGTCCGGGACCCGTCCGGCAACCGCCCGCTGTGCCTCGGCCGGGTCGGGGACGGGTGGGTGGTCGCCTCGGAGACCTGCGCGCTCGACCTGATCGATGCCACCTATCTGCGCGACGTCCAGCCCGGCGAGATCGTGACGCTCACCCCGCGCGGCATCGAGTCGCGCTTCTTCGTCGAGCGCGGCGCGACGCGCCTGGCCCAGTGCATCTTCGAGCACGTGTATTTCGCCGACCCGGCCAGCCTCGTGTTCGGCGAGAACGTGCACCTGGTGCGCATGGCGCTGGGCCGCGCGCTGGCCCGCGAGGCCCCGGTGGACGCCGACCTGGTCATCGCCGTACCGAACTGCGCCCGCTGCGCGGCCCTGGGGTATCACGAGGCGTCCGGAATCCCCATCGGCCGCGGGTTCACGACGAACCACTACATCGGGCGCTCGTTCATCCAGCCCACCCAGACCATCCGCGACCTGACCGTCAAGCTCAAACTGAACCCGATCCGCGGCAGCGTCGCGGGCAAGCGCCTGGTCGTGGTCGAGGACTCGGTCGTCCGCGGCACAACCACCCGCGGCAAGATGCAGTCGCTGCGCCGCGCCGGCGCCCGGGAAATCCACCTCCGCGTCGCCAGCCCGCCCATCCGCCACCCGTGCTACTACGGCATCGACTTCCCCAGCCACGCCGAGCTCATCGCCAGCGGCCGCAAGGTCGAGGAGATTCGCCGCTTCCTGGGCGTCGACTCCCTCGCCTATCTCTCGCTCGAGGGCATGCTCGGGGCGCTGCGCGCCGGCCCGACCCACTTCTGCCACGCCTGTTTCAGCGGCGACTATCCGATCCCGATCGACCCGACGTTCCAGAAGGACCTCTTCGAGCGGTCCCAACTCCGTCTGTTCGACCCGCCCCACGCGCCGCCGTCACCGCCCCACTGACCGCCCCCGCCGTCGCAGACCCGCGGCCGCCGCCGCCCGCACGGCCGCGTCCGCGTCGTGTGTCGCCGCGGCCAGTGCGGCCCCCGCGCTGGGATCCAGCTCGTCCGCATTGGCCAGCGCGATCACAGCGTTCCGCCGCCACGCGGCGGCCCGCGCGCGCCCCGCGGCCGTGCCCCGCGTCAGCCGGCGGTGAGCGGACGCACGCAGCCGGCTCAGATCCGTCAGCGGCAGCCAGGCCGGCAGCACGTCGGCGTTGATGTCCGGCTGCGTGCCCAGCGGCGCGCGGGCGTTGTACGGGCACACCTGCTGACAGGTGTCGCATCCATACACCCAGTGTCCCTGCGCCGCGTGAAACTCTTCCGCAATCAGCCCGCGATGCTCGATCGTCAGGTACGCCAAGCAGCGCCGCGCGTCCAGCTCCCCCGGCGCGCGCAACGCGCCGGTTGGGCAGGCGTCGAGGCAACGCGTGCACCGCCCGCAGCGCTCCGCGACGGGCTCATCGGGTTCCAGTTCCAATGTTGTGACGGCCTCGCCCAAGAGCAGATACGAACCGTGCGTGGCGTTCAGCAGGCAGGTGTTCCGCCCGATCCAGCCCAGCCCGGCCAACGCCGCCAGCTCGCGTTCGAGGACCGGACCGCTGTCCACGCAGACCCGCGCCTCGAACGGCTCCTGCCATTCGGCGCGCAGCCGATCAAGCAGCGCCTCGAACAGGCGTCGCAGCACGCGGTGATAGTCCCGGCCGCGCGCGTATTGCGCCACCCGTCCCAGCGGACTCGGTCCCGCCAGTCCGGCCGGGCTCGCTCCCGGCCGCCGCAACTCCCACCCATCCGCCCGTCGGTACCGCACGGCGCCACAGATCACGCTGCGTGCACCCGGCAGCAACCGCCGCGGATCCACCCGCGTCTCCACATCGCGTGCCAGGTAACCCATCGAGCCCCCGTAGCCGAGCGCGAGCCATTTCTTATAATACAGTGCGCCCGCGAGCGGCTGCGCGGGGGCCACGCCGACCAGGTCGAAACCGACCGCGCGGGCCAACGCTTTTGCGCGCGCGGTTTTGCGGGCCGGTGTCATCCGGGACGATGATAGCCGACAGGCGGCACGCGCCGCCAACGAGTCCCAGCGCGTCGCCTCACGGCGCACCGCGGAGCAACCGCATGTTCAACTACGACTGGTTCCACGGCCCGGGATTGCAGCGGCAGATTCAGGAGGCCAAGGTGCGCTGTGCGCGCCGGCGCTTCCCCGACGTGAAACCCGACGGCGGCGGAAACGGTCACACGGAGTACGACGAGTACCTCAACCAGCTCGAAACACGGATTGTCCTGTATCTCAAGGACGGCCTGAGTTACGAGATGCGCGAGCTGGCCGACATCGGCACGGCCAGCGCGCTGGCGTTCGAGTGCGTGCCCGTGGACGAGAACTATCAGGTCGGCGCGTACGTGGTCGTGGTCCCCTTCGAGGACATCGCGCGCGTCGAGGTTTTCGCCGTCCACCCGGACGAGAAGCCGCCGGACAGTCTGCGCATCCCGGGCTTCAAGACGGAGGGGCGCGGCCGAGACTAACGGGCCGGTCGACGACCCGCGCCGGCGGAGCAGGGACATGACACGCGCGGTGCGTTGGCTGACGCTGCTGGCAGGACTCAGCGCCTTGGCGGTCGGCTGCGCCCCCGCGTTCGGCCCGCGGGCCCGGTACGGCATCACGTTCTACTGCCCGGGCGTCGGCAACTTCGATCGGGGCGACGCGGGCATCCGGGAGGGGCTCGAGCGGGCCGGCTATCGCGGTCAGATCGCCCGCTTCAACTGGTCGTATTCCTTCAACCCCGCCCTGGACCAAACGCTCCGTCCCATCGCGCGCTTGGGCGCCGCGCGGCTCGCCGCCACGATCCAGGACTACCTCGACCGCTATCCGGGCCGCGAGGTCAACCTGATCGGCCTGTCCGCCGGGTCGGGCGTCGCCATTTTCGCCCTCGAGCGCCTCAAGCCCGGCTACAAAGTCAACAACGTCGTCCTGATCGCCTCCAGCCTCTATCACCGGTACGACATCAGCAAGGCGCTGCCCCGCATCCGCGGCAAGATTTACTGCTACTACTCGCCGCAGGACGCGGTGCTCAGCGGCCCCATGAAGGTCTTCGGCACCATCGACGGCGTGCTCTTCGCCGACGGCGCCGGCGCGGTCGGCCTCCGGCCCCCTCGGGGTGCCGACCGCGTCGTCAACATCCGCTGGCGGCCGGAATTCGAGCGCTACGGCTACTTCGGCGGCCACATCGACGGGACCAGCCCCGCCTTCGTTCGCCACTACATCGCCCGCCACATCGTCAGCCCGACCGGGCCGAGCACACCGCCTGAAACAGACGCCACCAGGCGGCTGGCAGAAGATCCTCGGGGCGCGCCTGAGGACTGACCTCCGCCGCCGCGCACGCCGTCTCCACCGCGACTCCCTCCAGTCGGGCCAAAAAGCGCCGCAACATCTTCCGTCGCTGCCCGAAGCCCCGCTGCACGAACGCCGCGAACGCCGCCGCCGCACCGCCCGCTGCGTTCGGTCGCGGTCGGAGCATCACCATCACCGAATCCACCTGCGGCCGCGGCCAGAACGCCGCCGGCGGCACTCGCGCGAGGACCGCCGTGTCCGCCAGAAACTGCGCGACGACCGAAGCGGGCCCGTATGCGTCCGTGCCGACCGGCGCAACGAGACGTTCGCCCACCTCCCGTTGGACGGTGCAAACCAGTCGTTCGAACGGCGGCACGAGCAGCAGCGAATCGACCAGCAGCGGCGTCGCCACCTGGTACGGCAGGTTCGCCACCAGCTTGTACGCCCCGCCGGGCCCCGGCGGCCGCCGGGCCAGCGCGGCCCGCACCTCCGGACTGACGGTGTGTTTGCCGGCCAGCACGTCGCCCGCCACCAGCTCGAAGCGCGGTTCCGTGGCGAAACGCTCGGCCAGCACCCGCTGCAAGCCCCGATCGATCTCAACCGCCACGACGCCGGCGCCGGCCGCCAACAGGCACTCGGTCAGCGATCCGGTGCCCGGTCCGACTTCGAGCACGGTGTCCGCTGCCGTCAGCTCGGCGGCCGACACCAGTTTCCGCATGAGGTTGAGGTCGATGAGGAAGTTCTGTCCGAAACGATGCTGCGGAGCGAGACCGGCCGCCGCGAGAATCCCGCGCACTTCGGAGAGCGTTTGCCCAGGCATACGGCGATGGTGACCGCGCACCTCCGCGGCGGCAAGACCGGCTGGGGACGCGGCGTCCGCACCGTTGCGGCCGGCGACCAAGAACGTCGCGGGCGGCGTCCCCTGGGGGTCGCTTCACCGAAGTCCCGACGGCTCCTTTCCGAGCCCGGCCCGCCGCCGCCGGGGCGGACGCTCCGTCGGGCGTGGCGTCCTCCGCACAGGAACGCCGCCGCCGGGGAGGTGCGTCACCCGGCGGTCGCCCCGCCCCGCAGCCACGGCGTCGCGCACGATACGGAGTAAAAGTCGCTCCTTCCGGTTGATTCGCACCCGCGAAAGGGCAAAACTACTGAAAGGGTTCATCCCGCTCGCCAGCCGGGAGGGGCGGCGGAGGAGGCTGCCAAATGCGTGCAACTCTTGCCCCCTGGGTCGTCACCGTTCCCCTCGTCGTGCTGTGTGCCGCCGCAACGGCCCAGGACCTCGTCGTTCAATACCCTCGGGCCTATGCGATCAACTACAACCCGTACATCGAGGCTCGCGGCAAGCGGCTCCACTTGGCGGCCGGTTGGAACAACCCCGCGACGCTCAACCCGTTGTATCTCAACGACCTGAACATGTGCAGCCACGGCCTGGTGAAGTGGCGGCTGACGACCTCGATCGACATCGACGAGTTCCCGTTGAAGGCCGACGGCTTCCGGTATACCGACGCGAGCTACCTGGCCGCTTTGGCAAGCGGGAATTGGCACCAGCCGGACGGCGTCGATTACAACGCGATCGTCCGCAGCTTCGACCTGGCCCGCCGGGTGGACTACGGCGAGATCGACGAAGTGCTGGTCCAGGGCGCCCCGTACTTCGGCTACTGGGAATCGACCATGGCCGGCTACGGCGGCTACTGGTGCAACTCCAGACCGCAACAGCAGGTCGCCAGCTCGAAAATTTTCGTCATCATGGGGTTCAACTACGAGCGGTACATCGGCGAGATGCTCGAGAACTACGGGCATCGCAGCGAATCCATCCTGTGGCGCGTGTATGGGAGTTGGGAGCCGGTGCCAACGCACGCCTGGAACCGCTTTACGCTGTACGACCTCGTGGCTCCCGGCAACGCGGCCTGCGGCAACGTGCACTTCGCCCCGAATAGCGAGAGCGACTACGACTGGGGCAACCCCCGCTACGTCTGGAGCACGTGCTCCGACTGGCTCAACAACTATCCCAACCTGACCGGCGCCAAGGTCTGGGTGAACTGCACCGAATGGGGCAACGGCGACATCCGGGCCCATCACCGCTGGTGGCTGAGGCACTTTCCGCATGTCGCCGGCAGCGTGACCGAGTACGGCATGACCCGCCTGAACAACTGGTGGGAATACACGCAGAACTTCAACGCTCACCCCGAAAGCGGCGGCGACCACGTTCCGGGCGGCGTAGCCCCGCCCGCCAACCCGTACAGCGGGCCGGTGACGCGCCTTACCACCAGCAGCGGCGACGACTGGCGGCCGCAGGTCAGTGCCGGCGGGCGCGTCGTCTGGTCCGGTTCGGACGGCACCGACCTCGAAATCTGGTCCGCCTGGGCCGACGGCTCCGGGCTCGTGAAGATCTCCGACAACACGACGGCCGACGAACTGCCGCAGGTCAATGCCGCCGGCCGGGTCGTGTGGCAGTCCTTCGACGGCCTGGATTACGAGATTTACACGGCTAGCGCCGACGGTACGAACGTCGTGCGAATCACCGACAACAGCGTGCAGGACTGGCACCCGGCCATCAGCGCCACCGGCCGCATCGTGTGGGCCGCTTTCGACGGCAGCGACTACGAGATCTTCAGCGCCAACGCCGACGGGTCTGACGTGCGGCAGATCACGAACAACGCCGCGCCGACCGGCAAGCCCCGCGACGACATCTGGCCACGCATCAATGCGTCCAACCGCGTCGTGTGGTCGGGCTTCGACGGCACGAACTTTCAGATCTTCAGTGCCAACGCCGACGGCACCGGCCTCGTGCAACTGACCTCCAACGCGTTCAACAACGAGTACCCCCAGATCAGCGACGCCGGGCACGTCGTCTGGCACGCCTGGATTTCCACCGTCAACGCCGAGATCTTCGCGGCGCCCGCGACCGGCGGCACGGTCCGGCAGCTCACGACGAACACCGTGCTCGACTGGTGGCCGCAGGTCAACTCCGCCGGCACCGTCGTCTGGATGCAGCGCGCCGGGGTGTACGACTGGGAGATCGCCCGCAGCACGGTGACCGGCGGGCCGGTCACGTACCTCACGGCGAACAGCACGCACGACCAGTACCCGCAGATCGACGACGACGGCCGCGTCGTCTGGCAGGGCTTCGACGGCAGCGATTGGGAAATCTACCTGCGGGACGCCGGGCAGATTTTCCGGCTCACGAACAATCCGTACCACGATCGCGCCCCGGCCCTGGTGACCGGGGGCCCCGTGGCCTGGCACGCGGAAGCCGAGATGACCCCCAACGGCCGCACCACCGAGATCTTCGTCGTCCCGGTGACCGACTTCCTGCCGCCGACGATCACCGGCGTCGTCGCCGACGGCCCCCGTGCGGTGCGCGTGACCTTCTCCGAGGCCGTCGCGGCGGCTTCGGCCACGGCGCCGGCCCACTACGCGATCGACCGCGGCATCACCGTGTCGTCGGCCGGGTTGGAAGCCGACGGCCGCACCGTCCGGCTCACCGTCAGTCCGCTGCGCACCGACACGCTCTACACGCTGACGGTGACCGGCGTAACCGACCTGTCCGGCAACCCGATCGCGCCGGGCACGACGGCCACGTTCGTCCTGCCCGATGGCGCCCGCGTCCGGACCGCTTTGGCCGCGCTCTACACCTTCGAGGAGGGCGCCGGCGCCACGGTGTACGACGTCTCGGGCGTCGGCACGCCGCTGAACCTCACGATCACCAATCCCGCGGCCGCCGAGTGGACCGCCGGTGGCCTGCGCTTCAACACGAGCAACCGCGCCGTGTCCGTGACCACCACCGAGAAGATCGTGGCGGCGTGCCAAGCCACCGGGGAGCTGACGGTCGAGGCATGGATCGTGCCCGCCGCGGCGGTCCAGGGCGGCCCGGCGCGCATCGTCACCGCGTCGAACGGCGCGACGGCCCGCAACTTCACACTCGGCCAGGGTCAAAGCAACGGCCTGGCCGCCGCGCGGTACGAGATGCGCTTGCGCACCACCGCGACCGACCTCAACGGCCTGCCCTCGATCTCGACGCCGCCCGGCTCGGCCGCGGAAACCTTGCAGCACGTCGTTTTCGTGCGACAGGCCGACGGTAGCGTGCGGATCTATCTCAACGCCGCGCTGAGCGCCTCGGGCACCGTGGGCGGCACACTCACCAACTGGAACCCGGGCTACTACCTCGCTCTGGGCAACGAGAACAACCTGGAGCGGCCGTGGCTGGGCGAGTTCCGCCTGGTCGCGATCTACGGGCGAGCTCTGAGCCCGGCCGAAGTGTTGCAGAATTTCAACGCCGGACCCGATCCAGCCGCCGGTCCGGTCATCTTGCCGGGCGATGCGAACTGCGACGGGGCCGTCACGTTCGACGACATCGACCCGTTCGTGTTGGCGCTCAGCGGACGGGACGGCTACGAGGCCCAGTTCCCCGAGTGCGACTGGCTCAGCGCCGATTGCAACGGCGATGGAACGGTGAACTTCGACGACATCGACCCATTCGTCGCGCGCATCGGCGGTTGAGCGTCTCGGCGTGGGGGGTTCGGAAAGGTGACTGCGGCGCGCGGAGTGGTCGCCCTTTGAGCCCCGGCCGCAAGGCCGGGGGTTGCCGATGCGACACAAGCCACTCGGCGCTTGCGCTCCAGACTCGGACAATCGGCCCGTATGCCCCGCACCCCATCCGGCCGGGCCGCAGGTCCGGCATTCCCTTGACTTGCACGCGCTTCGCGCCCTGCCAAAGATTATTGGAAGGGCCGTGTTCTGGGCTCGCTTACCGGACCCGTACGTTGCCGCCGCGCCGGGACTCCGAGCGTAACGCCGATCTGACGGTAGCGGAGCGGGCCGGTGGGGAAAGGAAGCCGCTATGCGTCGTCGCTGTCGCACGCCCCTCGTCCTGGCGCCGCTGACCGGAGCGAGCTGCGCATGCCACGGCGGGCGGGCTCTCCGCCGCACGACCCTCATCCTGTCGCGGCTGACCGGAGGGCTCACCCCCACCGCGCACGCCTTTTGCTTCGGGCGTGAAACCGCCGAGCTGCGCGCCAGCGACGCGGCCGCCAACGCCCGGCTCAGCATAACCGTCGCCGTCGGCGGCCACTACGTCGTGGCCGGTGTGCCGGGCGAGCTGGGCGGGCCGACGCTCGGCGCGGCGTACATCTTCCGCTGGCGGAATGGCTGGACGCAGGTCGCGCGGCTGATTCCGCCCGACGGCGAGGCCGGGGACCTCTTCGCCTACGCCATGGACATCTCCCGCGACGTCGCCGTGATTGGGGCGTTCGGCACGGACCCGTTCGGCAGCAGCGCGGGCTCGGTCTACGTTTACCGCAACACCGGCACGTCGTGGGTGTTCGAAGCGCGGCTGGTAGCGCCGCCGGACGGCGTCGCCAACGACTTTTTCGGTTACTCCGTCGCCGTTTCCGGCAACGTCGTGCTGGTGGGGGCGTTCGGCCTGGACGACAGCGGCATCGCATCCGATGCGGCGTACGTCTTCCGCTTCAACGGCACGAATCGGGCCCTCGAGTGCAAGATTCGGGCCCTGGACGGTGAGCCGGGTGACGTGTTCGGCCTCTGCGTGGATCTTTCCGGAAACACGGCGTTGATCGGCGCACACGCTGACGACGATCTCGGTCCGAACTCCGGGTCCGCCTACGTGTTCCATTACGACGGCGCGCGGTGGGTGCAGGCCGCGAAGCTGCGGGCCGCCGACGGCGGCCCGAATCAGGAGTTCGGACTGGCCGTCAGCGTGAGCGGCGACCTGGCGGTGATCGGCGCGCCGTCCGACGATGACGCCGGGCTGCAATCCGGCTCGGCGTATGTATTCGTCCGCGGCGCGGCTTGCCGGCGCGCCCCGCCGGTGCGCCCCCGCCCCCCGGTCGGACTTTCAGCCGCAACGCACCGGCCGCGCTGCGGTTTTCCGCCCGCAGGCCCCTCGCCGCCCGTTGACGCGGGCTCCGGAATCCGTATACTGCGGGATTCCACAGGCTGGCCGCCGGCGTGGGTCTGCGGCGGCGGTGAGAGTGCTTATGAAGACCGCGAACAAGAGTTATCAGGCGACCCCGGCCACCCTGGACCGCCGCTGGTACGTCGTCGACGCCCGCAATCAGGTCCTGGGCCGTCTGGCGGTCCGGATTGCGACCGTCCTGATGGGTAAGCACAAACCCACGTATACGCCGCATCTGGACACGGGCGACTACGTGATCGTGCTCAACGCCGGTCAGGTGCGGGTCACCGGGACCCGCAAAAAGCAGCAAGTGGTATATCAACGCTACTCCGGGTACCCGGGCGGACTGCGCGCGATCACCATGGAGACCATGCTCCAGCGGCACCCCGAGCGGGTGCTGGAGTACGCCGTCCGGCGCATGCTGCCCAAGAATGCCTTGGCCCGGAAGATGCTGAGCAAGCTCAAGCTCTACACCGGGGACCAGCACCCGCACCAGGCGCAGCAGCCCGAGCCGCTGCCGATCTGATGTCCTTGCCAGGAGCCTCCACCGTGTCGGACACCCCGCTGAGCCCCGCCACTCCCGTGATGGCACCGCCCGCCCCGGCCCCGGAAGCCCCGCGGGTCCGCCGCGGCGTGCCCCCCGGGACGTTCATCGGCACCGGCCGCCGCAAGTCCGCGGTGGCCCGGGTCCGCATTTCGGCGGGCGACGGCAAGTTTCTAATCAACAACCGCCCGGTCGAGCAGTATTTCACCGAACCGCAGGATCGCAACGACGCCACGGCCCCGCTCCAGGTCACCGGCACGCTGGGCCGCTGGAACGTGCGGGTGCTCGTGCGGGGCGGCGGACACACGGGACAGGCCGGCGCGGTGCGGCTGGGGCTGGCCCGGGCGCTGGTCGAGGCCGACCGGCAGCACGAACCCGCCCTGCGGGATGCCGGCTACCTGACGCGGGATTCGCGGCGCGTCGAACGTAAGAAGTACGGCCGGCGGAAGGCGCGGCGCCGGTTCCAGTTCTCGAAGCGCTGATTCGGCAACTTTTCGGCGGCAGATCGGCGGCCAAATCAACCCCGGGCTGCGGCGCGGCGCGCCGCGGCCCGTTGGCTTTTTAGCTTGCTTTGACGCATACTGCCGCGGGTGACCGATCGTCCGCCTTTTGATCCCGCGCGCGTCCGGCGACCGCCGCCCGGCGCCCCCTCCGGCCCGGCCCTGCTGACCGTCCGCCAGGTCAACGACCTCGTCGCCGGCGCGCTCCGCACGCACCTGCCCGCGACGCTGCACGTGCTCGGCGAGATCAGCAACCTCTCGCAGCCCGGCAGCGGGCACCTGTATTTCACGCTCAAGGACGCGCAGAGCGAGCTCCGCTGCGTCTTGTGGCGGAGCACGGCCGTCACACTGCGCTTCGCGCCGGAGGACGGTTTGCAGGTCATCGCCACCGGCACGATCGAAGTCTACGCCCCGCGGGGCACGTACCAGCTCATCGTGCGACGCCTCGAGCCGCGCGGCGCCGGCGCACTGGAAATCGCGTTTCGGCAGCTCCGCGAGCGGCTGGAGCGCGAGGGGCTCTTTGATCCGGCCCGCAAGCGTCCGCTGCCTCGCATCCCGCGGCGCGTCGCCATCGTGACCAGTCCGACCGGGGCCGCCCTGCGCGACATCCTGACCGTGCTGCGCCGTCGCTTCCCGGCGCTGGAGGTCCTGCTGTTCCCCGTCCGCGTGCAGGGCGAGGGCGCCGCCGCCGAGATCACCGCCGCCGTGCGGCTCCTCAGCGCGCGGGCCGAGGAGCTCGGCGGCATCGACGTGGCGATCGTCGGGCGCGGCGGCGGCTCCGCGGAGGACTTGTGGGCCTTCAACGACGAGGCGCTGGCCCGCGCGATCGCCGCCAGCCGCGTGCCGATCGTCAGCGCGGTCGGGCACGAGGTCGACTGGACGATCGCCGATTACGTCGCCGACCTGCGCGCACCGACGCCGACGGCCGCCGCCGAGCTGATCACGCCCGACCGGCGCGAGCTGCTCGCGGCCATCAGCCGCGCCGCCGAGCGCGCCCGACGCGCCGCCCAGCACGAACTCACGGCCGCCCGGGCCCACCTGAACGGGTTATTGGCGGCCGAAAGCCTGGCCCGGCCGCTGGCCCGCGTCCGCGAGCTGGCGCAGCGGGTCGACGAGGCTCAACAGCAGGCCGCACGGGCCTGCGCGGCGCTGGCCCGCCGCGCCCGCGAGGCGTTGCTACCGCTTGAAGCCACTCTGCTCCGCTGGCGTAGCGGCGCGCCGTTCGCGTTGCGGCGTCAGCGGATCGTACACCTGCTCTACGACCTGGCCCGCGGGCTCCACCGCCGCAGCCTGGCGCTCGAGCGGCGCTGGGCGCTGCTCCGCGCGCGGCTCGAATATGAGGCCCCGGGGACGGTCGTGGCGACGCGGCGCGCGCGGACCGCGCATCTGGCGGAGCGCTGCGCCGCGGCCCTGCGCAGCCGCCTGTCGGCGCACCGCGCCCGACTCGCCGCGCTCCAGCGGGCCGCGGACCTGTGTCACCCCCGCCACGTCCTGGGCCGTGGTTTCAGCCTGACGCGCGACGCGCGCTCCGGAACTCTCATTCGTCACGTCCGCGACGTCCGCGCGGGCCAGCTTTTGCGGACCGAGCTGGCCGACGGCGAGATCCGCTCGACCGCGCACGATCCACGCCAGCCCGGGCTATTCGACTAACGTCGCGCCGGCGATTCTCACCGTCACCCGCACGGCACGACGATTGCGGCCGCCGCTCAACGCGGGTAGGCTACCCGCCAGCAAGGGCCTTGCCGTGCCAGCGATCGAGGAAGCCATTCGGGAGGCGCGGCCGTGCCGCAGCGTATCCTGGTGGTCGACGACGACCCCGCCGTGCGCGAGTACCTGCTCCGCAGCCTTCGAGAGGCCGGGTTCGAGGTGACGGTCGCGGCCGACGGGGCGGAAGCCCTGCGGCTGTTCAGCGCGCAGCCGTTCGACCTTGTTATCACCGACATCCTGATGCCGGATTGCGACGGGCTGGAGGTTATCTCGCACATCCGCCTGGTGCGTCCGCAGGTGCCCGTCGTGGCGATCATCGGGGCCGACGACGAGCTCTTCGGTCAGGACGCGGCGGGATTGGGCGCTAGGCTCGTGCTGGTCAAACCGTTCACCGCCGCGGAGCTGCACGCGGCCGTCCGCCGGGCGCTGTCCCCGACCGACGCCTGAGCGCCTCCGTCATCCGGCAAATCGAGGCAGCGAGAACACGACCCCCTCGTCCGGCGCGGCCATCTCCTCGACCACGTCGCAGCCGCGGGCGCGCAGATACGCCAGAACCCCCAGCACGACGTCTTCGGGCGCGCTGGCCCCGGACGTGACGCCGACGCGCCGCGCCCCGGCTAGCCACGCTGGGTCGATCTCCTCAGGCCCGTCGATCAGATAGGCCGGCACGCCGCGGGCCCGGGCCACCTCCGTGAGGCGCCGCGAGTTCGACGAGTTCTGCGAGCCGACCACCAGCAACACATCGATCCGCGTGGCCATGTCCTTCACGGCGTTCTGCCGGTTCTGCGTCGCGTAACAGATGTCGTCCGAGGGCGGCAACTCGAGGTGCGGGAAGCGCGCCCGCAGCGCCGCGACGATCTCGGCCGTGTCGTCCTGGCTCAAGGTCGTCTGCGTCAAGATCACGCCCGGGCGCTCCGCGGGCAGCTCCAGCCGCGCCACGTCGGCCAACGTTTCGACGAGCACCGTCACGTCGGGCGCCTGGCCCATCGTGCCGATGACCTCGTCGTGCCCGGCGTGGCCGATGAGGATGATCCGGTAGCCGCGCTGCGAGTACCGTCGCACCTCGGCGTGCACCTTGTGCACGAGCGGACAGGTCGCGTCGATAAGCTGCAAGCCACGGCGGGCCGCCTCGGCGTAGACCTCCGGCGGGGAGCCGTGCGCGGAGAGGACGACGACCGCCCCTTCCGGGATTTCGTCGAGCTCGTCGACGAACACCGCCCCACGCTCCCGCAGCCGCTGCACCACGTGCAGGTTGTGCACGATCTCCTTCCGCACGTAGACCGGCGTGCCGTGCCGCTCCAAGGCCAGCTCGACGGCCCGGATGGCCCGCTCGACTCCGGCACAGAACCCCCGCGGTTTGGCCACAATGACCTGCATGCGCGCTTCCGTCTGCGCAGCGCCGGCCGCGGCCCGTTGAGAACCGACCGCCCCGCGCGGGGCCTCGCCGCCCGGTCGGGCCCATTCAGGCCGCGCCACCGCGAACGCGCCGCGCACGGCGGTGGCACCGGGCCCTTCCGCCATGGGCGGCTGACGCCGGGACTGCTGGCAAGATTGTAGTGCCCCCCACGGCCGGCCGCCGGGCGGCGTCCGGCCGTGTCACTCCACCGACACGAACTTCCGAATGGCGGGTTCGAGCTCCTCGGCCGTCCAGCGCCGCGATAGATCGATCGGCAGAAAGACGCCGTGCGCGTGGTCGCTGGCGAGGATCAGCATGCGTCCGACGCGGCTGTACCCGGTTTCCTGCGGTGTGTGCCCGACGATGAACACCTCCACCCCAAGCCGCCGGGCGTAGTGCTCGACGACCTCCGGCGTGTGGAACCGTCCCCACACCAGGGCGTACGCCATCCCGCCGGGTGCCTGATCGGCCGCCGTGAGCTCCCGCTCCAGAACCCCGGGGTCGAAGGTCTCCAGCAGCAGCGCGTCCGGCAGGCTGTGGGAGACGAACACGCCGTGCGTGGTCCGGGCGGCCAGGGGCAGCGCCCGCAGGTACCCCGCGACCGCGGCCAGCACGTCGTCGGCCAGCGCGCCGTACCGGAACGCCACCCCGCGCTCGAAGTCCGCCAGCACCGAACGCCCGCCCTTGGTGATCTCGTGTCCGCAGAGCTGCGACAGCTCGTGGTTGCTCTGGAGCAGGAAGACGTTGTCCGGAAACGCGCATTTCCACGCGGCGGCCCGCACCAGCAGGTCGATCGACAGGTCCAACCCGACGCCCGGCTCCGGTTCGGCGTGGATCAGCTCGTGGAGCAGCACCGCCCGCCCCGGACTGCGCTCCAGCGCGCAGAACCGCTGGAGCTTCTCGAAGTTCCGCAGATTGCCGTGCATGTCCCCCGTCACGACCAACTGCCCGGCCGCGCCGAACGTCAGGAGGCTGCCGCGGCGATTCGGATCCTCGCGGATCAGTTGCGCCGCCTCGTGCAGGACTTCGCAGGCCGCTTTCGGATCGTCGAGCCTGGTCACCCGTTCCTCGCCGCAATTCGTCCGGCCGGCCGCGTCCGCCGCTCAGGCGTCGCCCCGGCGACCCAACAGGTGCTCCACGACTTCCAGGCGCGAGAGCACCTCGCGCATGTCCCGCGGCCGCGCTTCCCGGGCGGTTTCGCAACACTCCATGATCAGCTTCGACAGGGCCAGCGGCACGCGCGGCTCCAGCTCGTGCGGCGGCGCGTTGTCGCGCTTCGATTCCAGCGCGATCCGCGTCGTCCCCGGCGCGGCCGCGCCGATCATCGTCTTGAACCACTTGCCGGTGACCACCCAGTACATCGTCGCCCCGAGATTGTAGACGTCCGTACGCTGATCGATCTCCCGCCGCAGAACCTGCTCCGGCGCGATGTAATCGGCGGTGCCCTGGATGTTCTTCTTCACGTGCCCCAGCGGACAACTCTGCCCGTAATCGATGATCTTCAGCCCGCCGTTGGCCGCCAACAGCACGTTGTGCGGCTTGATGTCCGCGTGCGCGTAGCCCGCCTGGTGCAGCGCGTGCAGCCCCTCGGCGATCTGGCGGAACACGGCCGTGACCTCGCCCATGTCCTCCGGCCGCCGATCCTCCAGGCGCTCGCCATCCACGTACTCCATGACCAGGAACAGCTCCCGCGTCCGCAGCCACCGCCGCACCCGGGCAATGTCGTAGCACCGTCGCAGGTACGGGTGATCCACGCCCCGCCCGACCCGCCACTCGTTCTCCGCCTGGGCCAGATACCGGTCGTCTTCGGGTCCCCGCCGCACGACGTGTTTGATCGCCACCGGCCGCCCGGTCGCGCGTTCCGTGGCCAGACTGATCACCGCGCCGGCACCTCGACCGAGGCGGCTCACCACGTCATAACCTGCCAGGAGCGGAATCGCCCGCGTCGGCATCGCTGCTCACGACATCCCAGACCCGCACCCCACGCTCGCGCCGCGACGAGGCACCGTAGGACGCATCCGACCGCCAGGCCGCTAGGCCCGGCGCCAGCCCTGGAAAATGGGAGAGTTTACTCGATGATGCCCTTGCGGACCAGCAACCGGCACAGATCGTCCGCCTGCGGCGGCCGCACCCCGTCCCGCCCCGGCTGCAAACTCGGTGCCAGGCGCACGTTCACGAGCTCGACGCCGCTGGCCTGGCTGAGGCTGCCGATCGTCGCCAGCACGGCGCGCTTCTGCGCATCCGTCAACGTCGGGCCTTCGCTCCCGAGCACAATGAGCTGCACCCGCGGGCCGGCCGGTCGCCATTCCACGGTGCCGTCCGCATTCACCCAACAGATGCTGTCGCGCAGATCGAGATCCAGCGCCTCCAGCTCGGCCGGCGAGCCGGCGTACGCGATCGCGATCTCCTGCACCGGCAAGGCCCGCTCGGCGGTCAACGCGACCGGACCCTCCCACCGCGGCCGATACGGCTCCAGCCACGTGAGCACCCGGGCTCCCACCGTCATGGAGAGGATCAGAGCGACAACGACCAGGGTGTTGCGGCGGTCGGCGGTCATGAGCTTTCCCTCGCTCGATGGTCAGCTTCCATGCCGAGCGAGCCTTTTATCACACCGGACGGCGGAACGCAATGCAATCGGCCGACGAGCACGCCGGTTTTCCCGCCTCTCGCCGGTCGTATACTGCTTCGTCATGCGCCGTCCCGCACTGCAGTCGACGCTGGGCGTCCTGCTCACCCTCGTGGCCCCGGCGCGCCCCGACACCGTGAAGCTTACGGGCCGCCCCGCGTTCGACCATGTAATTGTTTCGGATTTTTCGCGCGGCCGGCTGGTTTTTCGCGGCGTTTCCGGCCAGATCCTTCGCAAGCCGCTCGCCCAGATCGAGTTCATCCACCTCCCCGGACACCCGGAGCTTTTCGAGGCCGAACAGGCCGCCGTGGCCGGTAACTGGACGCGCGCACTGGAGCGATATGCGGCAGCACGGGCGACGGACCCGCCGGCATGGTTGCGTCGCTACATCCTGGCCCGAGAGATGCGGGCCGCGGATGCGGCCGGCGCGTTCGACCGCGCGATCGAAGCTTATTTGGAGCTGGGGATAGCCGGCGCCGCGGACGCGGGCGTGTCGCCGCCCAATCGTCCCGGCCCCCCCGGCTCAACAGTCAACGAGCGGGCCATCTCGCTCCTCCAAGACGCGGGGACCAACCCGGCGCTGCGACCGCTTTTACTGCAACTTCTTATTCTGGAGAACCTTACGATCGACACCCGACAGTGGCCGCCCATCCAGCCGGCCGAACCGGCCGCGTCGTTGCCCGACGCCAGGCCACCGGGCTGGTCGGAGTCACTGGAGCGCCCGGTCGGGCTACTACCCGCCTTGGCCACCGCCTCCGCACCCGCCGCGGCGGCGGCCACGCCGGTCCGAATACCCGCCGATTCCTTCCTCCTCACGTTCGCCGCGGAGTGGGCCGACCGGGATCCGACCCGCGGGCAACGGTGGCTCGAAGCCGCCCTGCCGTACGTGCCGGTGCAGGACCGTTCGCCTTGGCGGATCGTTCTGGCGCGCTGTCGAATCTCGGCCGGCGCGGCGGACGCCGCGGCCTCCGACCTGCTCGCCTTGGCCGCGTCGGAGACAGACCCAGCCGTCGTCGCAACGGCGCTATACTATGCCGGTCTGGCCCACGAGCGACTGGGTCGCGGCGACGTCGCCCGCGGCCTGTACGCAGAAGCCGCCGAGCGACCGGCGGCGCCGCCCGACATCCGGGAGCAGGCCCGGACCGCGGCGCAACGACTGGAAACGGCACGATAGTTCTGGGCCCGTGATGTCGCAGCGGTGAGACGGTGTCCCGTCCGAGGACCTACTTCCTGGAAACCTTCGGCTGCCAGATGAACGTGCTGGACAGCCAGCTCGTGGAGGGCCAGCTCCGCGCTCTGGGGCTCCGGCCGGTCCGGTCCGCCCGGGAGGCCGACGTGGTGCTGTTCAACACGTGCAGCGTGCGGCAACACGCCGAGGACAAGGTTCTCTCGCGGCTGGGGCGACTCAGGGCCCACAAGCTCCGACACCCGGAAACGGTGGTCGGCGTCATCGGGTGCATGGCGGAGCGCGAGAAGGAGGGTTTGTTCGTCAAGGCGCCGCACGTCGACCTGCTGTGCGGCCCGGGCGAACTGGACCGGCTGCCCGCCCTGCTCCAGGAGGTTTGGGAGCGGCACGCTCGCGTGGCGGCCCTGGCCGGATCGGCCTCGCGTCGCGTGGAGGTTCTCCAGCGCGCGCTACAGTACGATAGCCTTGAAGCGTTGGACCTGTCCCGACGGCCCCCCGCAGACGGTTCCGTGCTGCAATCGTACATCCGCGTGCAGCGCGGCTGCGACAAGTTCTGCACGTACTGCGTGGTGCCGTTCACGCGCGGCCCCGAGCGCAGCCGCCCGCCCGGGCACATCGTAGCGGAGGCCCGCGCGCTGGCCGCCGCCGGCTGCCGGGAAGTCACGCTCCTGGGTCAGACCGTCAACTCGTACGCCCATCTGGAAGAAGGGCGTGCGGTGCGCTTCGCGGAGCTGCTCGAGCGGGTGCATGCCGTGGAGGGTCTGGACCGCATCCGGTTCGTGACCAGCTTCCCGGCCGACTGGGACGAGGACATCTTCCGGGTCATGAGGGACCACCCGCGCATCTGCCCGTACCTGCACATCCCGGCGCAAAGCGGGTCCGACCGGATCCTGCGGGCGATGAGGCGCGGGTACACCGTCGCCGAGTACCGCCGCCTGATGGACACGGCGCGGCGCTACGTGCCGCACATCGCGCTCGCGGGTGATTTCATCGTCGGGTTCTGCGGTGAGACGGAGGAGGACTTCGCCGCCACGGTGGCGCTCGTCCGCGCCGTGGAGTACAAAAGCCTGTTCGTGTTCAAGTATTCGCCCCGACCGGGCACCGCCGCCGATCGCCTTCAGCACGACGACGTACCCGCCGAGGTGAAGGCCCGCCGCAACAACGAGCTGCTCGCCATTCAGGCCGAGATCAGCCTGCGGCAGAAGCGGGCGCTGATTGGGCAGTCTGTCCAGGTGCTGGTCGAGGGATACAGCAAGCTCGCGCGGCGCAAGGCCGGTCCCAGCGCAAGTGGCGGTGCCGACGTCGCCCCGGCCTCGGAGCACGACCGCGGCGCGGAGGCCCAGCGGGTGCCGCCGAAGGACGGACGCTCACGGCGCGGAGCGCTCGGGCAGCAGCTCGTCGGCCGCACTCCCCACGACCTCATCACCGTCTTTGACGGCACCGCGGAGCTGATCGGCGCGTTGGTGCGGGTCCGCGTGGAGTCGGCCTCGGCGCTCACGCTGTTCGGGCGCGTGGAAGGCGTCGTCTCGCCCGCGCGCCGCCCCGCGGTGGCCGGTGCCGGGCCGCTGCCAGTGCTGCCGTCGGCTTAGCGACGCTCGAACCTGGTGCCGGTCGCCCCCGCCAAGCGACCGCGCCAGCCCGAGAGGACGACCGGCGATGCCCGATCAGCCGCCGACCGACTGCCCGCTGTGCGGCTCGACACTGGTTCCCCGCGCGACGCCGACCGCGTGCGGCGGGTGCGGTTTCTCGTACGACGCCCAGACCCGCATCTGGCGGTCGTCGGACACGCCCGCGCGTCTCGGCGCCCGTTACGCCGTCGTCGGCGGCCTCACAGGCCTGGCGGTGGCCTTGGCCTACCCCGCCTCCGTTCGGGCCGATCGCTACGCGTCGGTACCCCTCCTCGGCGCCCTCGTGGCGATCGCCTTGGGACTCGCGATTCGGCGAATCGCCTGCGGCCGAATCAGCGGGCGCTTCGTCGCCATCACGCCCAGCGGACTCGTCTTCGTCACGCGGGGCCGCCCGACGCGGGTACCGTGGGAGAACTTCGATGGATTGGAGCAGCGGCGGGGCGTGGTCCGTGTCCGCGTCCGCGGGCAGTCGGCCACCTTGCCGCTGGCGGATGTTTTCTCCAACCAACTGGAACAGCAGGAGTTCTGTGCGGCCGTCCGCGCTGCGGCGGCGGCCGGAAGCGGCGTTTCGCGACGTGCGGGTCGCGGCGACGCCGCCACGCCGGGCGAATAAAGTTGCCGTGCCCGCGTTGTGCTCAATATCAGGCCCGCCGTGCCGAATGCGGCGGATCGCGCATACCCAAGGAGGCAGAGACGATGTTACGCTCCCGCTCGTTGTACGCCGCTCTGGGGGTGCTCCTACTGGCGGTGCCTTCCGCCTGGTCCCAATCGGAATCTTTGCTCGACGAGCCGACGGGCTTCGCTTTGCGGGGTGAGCCGGGCCCCACCACGGATCGGCCGGATTGCCGCCTGATCACCTTGACGAAGGGCGCCATCAGCGGATTCGGTTACGCGGATCCCGAGTTCACCGGCGAGGACCTGGTCATCTGGAACGCCGAGGACTGGCTGGCCTTCTGGAGCGAGCACGTCGCGCTGCTGGACCCCCCGCCGCCCGCGCCCGCCGTTGACTTCCAGCGCCACGCCGTGATCGCCGTCGTGCAGGGGCGGCAGAGCTCCGGCGGCGGACCTAACATCGCCATCTTGCACTTCCTGACGCTCGGCAACCGCATCATCGTGTTCGATGACAAGCGTCCCGGCCCGCTCGATGTCATTACGAACCCCTTCCACATCGTACTGGTCGACCGGCGCTGCCTCCGCCCGGACCCCCAGTTCGTGCACATCGCGCCGCGCCCCGGGTCGGCCGTGCTGATGGGACGCGTGGCCGGAGCCGGCCCGAGCCTGGAGCCGCGACCGCTGGCGGGAGCGCGCGTTACGCTCCGCTCTCTGGGGGCCGCCGCGCCGCCGCGGGTGGCGTACACCGGCCTCGACGGCAGCTACTTCTTCGTCAACCTGTCGCCAGGCGCATACAGTGTGAGGGCTGAGAAGCCCGGATTCGCGCCGGCGGAGGAGCCCGTGGTGCTGCCCGAGGACGGGCGGGTCCACAAGGACTTCGTGCTGACCGCACTTCCGCCGCCCCCGCCGGGGCGCATCTTCGGGTTCATCACCGGGGCGGCTCCGAGCGGCCCGCAACCACTGCCCGGCGCCACCGTCACGCTCGCCCGTCCCCACGGGCCGATCGCGGCCACGCAGTCGGGGGCGGATGGGGCGTACGAGTTCCCAGGGTTGCCGCCGGGTGAGTACTGGCTGCGCGTGAGCAAAGACGGGTACCAGCCCGCGACCGCCCAAGTTACCCTCGCGCCGGGTGCCGAGGTTCAGAGAGACTTCCTGCTTCAGCCCGTCGCACCGCCGGTCGGTGGGGTGCTGGCCGGAGTCGTGCGGGCACCCGCGCCCTATGGCGAGCTCCTCCCGTTGCCGGGCGCCAAGGTCCGCGTCCGACTGCGGAGTGGCACCGTCCGCGAGGCCGTGACGAACGCTCAGGGCCAGTACGCGATTCCAGGCCTGCCTGCGGGCACCTACACCGCCGTCGCGACCAAGGCGGGCTTTCAGCCGGCGGAGGCGGTAGTCACGATCGTCGCGGGTCAGGTGACGCAGTGCGACTTCGTGCTCCAGCCGGTCCAGACCCCGCCGACCGGCGGCCTCGTCGGCTTCGTTCGGACAGCGGGCCCCGATGGTGAGCTTGTCCCGCTGCCGGGCGCGCGCGTGCGGGTCGTCCTCCCGGGCGGACAGTTCCGCGAGGGCCTGACGAACTTGCAGGGTCGCTACGCCATCCCCGGTCTGGCGGCGGGCGTCTTTACCGCCCGTGCCTCGAAACCCGGTTTCGTACCGGCCGAGGCGCAGGTCACGATTGTCGCCGGCGAGGCCACCGTGCAGGATTTCGTGCTCACGGCGGCGCCGGGACTGGCGGTGCCGTCGCCCACCGCGCATGACGCGGTCAGGCTGGACGCGGCGGCGACGCCGCGGTAGCGGCTGCACTGGTCGAGGAACTGATGAATCCCGCCCGGGCCGCGGACGATCCCCCGCGCAAGCCCGTGGCGGGATTCGTTGCGCGCGGGCCCGGACGGCCTGTCCGCTCCGACCGGCCCGGGCGCCGCCCCGTCGCGCGGCCTTCCCGCCGGCCGCCGCCGCCTGCACCGCCCTACAGCTCGAGGATTTCCCTGGACTTGTCCTCGACGAGTTTGTCGATCCTCTTGCAGTACTCGTCCGTCAACTTCTGAACCTCTTCTTCGCCGCGCTCGGCGTCGTCCTCGGCGATGGTCTTGGCCTTTTTCTCCGCCTCGAGCGCCTTGTTCGCGTCGCGACGGGCGTTCCGGACCGAAACCTTCTGGGCCTCCGCGAGTTGGCGCACGCGCTGCACGAGCTGGTTCCGACGCTCCGTGGACAGCGGAGGCACCGGCAGCCGGATCATCTTGCCGTCGTTCTGCGGATTGATCCCCAGTTCGCTTTTCTCGATCGCCCGCGCGATGTCCTTGAGCGTGCCCGGATCGAACGGCTTGATGACGATGACATTGCCCTCCGCCACGGCAATGCTCGCCAGCTCCCGCAGCGTCATCGTCGAACCGTACGACTCCACCTCCACCCGCAGCGAATCCACCAGCCCCGGCGATGCCCGCCCCGTACGGATGCCCCGCAGTTCCGACTTCAGGAACTCGACGGCTTTCTCCATCTGCGATTCGGCTTCCAGCACGATGTCATCCACGGCCATGGCTCGGCTCCTCGGCGGGGCGCGCCCCGCCATCCGGGTTCGATCCTGGCGATCCTGTCCCGGTTCGGGACCTGCCTCGCACAGTGCGATCGGGCACAGCCTGACAGCCGGTGAGAATAGCCGCGCGGCCGCGCCCACTCAACTGCGTTGGAACGCGCAGGCTGGACCGTTACGCCGATAATTCCGGCCGTTTGCAGAACCGGTGCCGATCGAGCGTCCGATAGGGGAATACGGTAGCGGCGGGCAGGTGTTGCGGTCGCCCACCGCCGTGTTGATGCGTGTCGCCTGTGGAGGACGAGCAGTGCGAGCACTGTTCGTGACTGGCGCCGAGGGTGCCGTCGGTCGCCGACTCGTCCGACGGCTCAAGGCCTGCGGATACGACGTCACATGTGGAGTTCGTAACCGCGCACGGAAACTAAACTACGAGCGCGAGCAGTTCAAGGCGCTCGTTTGCGATGTCGCCGACTCGATCAATGTCGCGCGCGCCGTCGCGGCTGCACGTCCTGACGGGGTGATTCACCTGGCCGGACCTTCTGACCCGGCAATCGTGAAAAGCGACCCTCTGCTGGCCTACCAGACGATCGTCACCGCCTGGGCGAACGTCCTCGACGCCGTGCGGCGCACCGTCCCCCGCGCCCGCGTCTTGCTGATCAGCGCCGCGGAGGTGTACGGGTCGGCTCAGCCAGAGTCGCCGCCCTTTTCCGAGTCCGCACCGCTTCGGCCGAACAACGCGTTCGGCGAGTTGAAGGCGGCGGCCGAGAGCATCGCCCGCTCGTACCACCGTGAATATCACCTGAACATTTCGATCGCCCGCCCGTTCCGATATGTGGGCGGAAGCGGGCCGGTTCCGGGCGAGCTGCGCCGGTGGCTGGATCGGCTGGCAGCCTGGGAGGGGCCGGACGCGCGCGCGAGCATCTCGATCGAGAACGCCGGTGCGGTGTTCGATTGGCTTCATATTGATGACGTCGTTACCGCTTACGAAACAATTCTCCATCAAGGCCAGCCGAACGAGACGTACAACGTGTGCAGCGGCACCGGCCGCACGCTCGGCGAGGTGGCGCAGCGGCTGGCGGCACTCGCGCATCTGCCTGTCGCGGTGGCTGACGGGGGCGCGGGTGCGCCTTGGGCGCTGGTGGGCAGCAACGAGCGTCTGCGGCAAGAGCTGGGTTGGACCCCGACCCGCTCGCTAGACGAGGCGTTGGCGGAGATCGGGCGACGTTATCAGACGCGAACACCGGTCGACGCGACTGCGACGGTTTGAGGTCTCCCCACCACGCGTTGGGGCCGGAGCGGTCTCGTGACCCGCGCAGCGCGGGGAAGGCCCACGCCCGGGCGGTCCGATGGGCGGCGACCGGGGATGGCCGCCGGGGACGTACCCCCTTGGCAGCTTCAACATTTCCTCATATACTACGGGGCTCCGTGTCGCCTTCGCGCGGCGCGGCTTGGCGTTCGCCGCGAACCGGCGGCGCGACGATGCGTTAGAGCGGAGGGCCGCATGGCGGTCAAACTTCGGCTGAAGCGTCTGGGACGACGGCACGTATCGGTCTTTCGGCTCAGCGCGATGGAGTCGCGCTGTCCGCGCGACGGACGCGTGCTGGAGGAGCTTGGCACGTACGCCCCCGGCAACAAGGACGCCTCGCAACAGGTCAAAATCAACGCGGAACGCGTCAAGTACTGGCTGAGCGTGGGCGCCGTGCCGACGGAGACGGTGGCCCAGTTGCTCAAGAAGCACGGAATCACGGCCCGGTGAAGCTGGTGCTGGTGAACCACAACGGGAATCATGCGCATCGACGTCATCACCCTTTTCCCGGAGGTCATGCAGCCGTATCTGGCGGCGAGCATCCCGGGCCGCGCGCAAGCCGCGGGCGTGGTGACGATTGCGCTGCATCAGCTCCGCGACTACTCCTCGGATCCGCACCGCAAAGTCGATGATCGCCCCTTCGGCGGCGGGCCCGGCATGGTTCTCACGTGCCAGCCGGTGATCGACGCCGTCCACGCCGTCGAGGCGCAAGACGCCCGCCCGGCCCTGCGGATTCTCCTGACGCCGCAGGGCACGCGGTTTAATCAGCAGATGGCCCAGCGACTGGCCGCGCAGCCCCGTCTGCTCCTGCTGTGCGGCCACTACGAAGGCTTTGACGAACGCATCGCCGAGCTGCTCCGCCCCTTCGAGATCAGTCTCGGCGATTTCGTTTTGAGCGGCGGCGAGCTGGCGGCCCTGGCCGTGATCGACGCCGTCGTCCGACTGCTGCCCGGCGCCCTGGGCGACGCGCAGTCCGCCGCGGACGAGTCGTTTTCCGGCGGCCGCCTGGAGTACCCGCAATACACCCGGCCGCGCGACTTTGCGGGCCGCACCGTGCCCGACGTGCTGCTGTCGGGCAACCATGCCGCGATCGCGGCCTGGCGGCGTGCGCAGGCGGAAGAGCGCACGCGTCAACGGCGGCCGGACCTGCTCGAGTCCGCGCCGCCGCTCGCGTTTCATGGGAGCGCGACCGATTCCGCGGCGGCGGGCCGTATCCGGCTCCCGGCGCCCTGATCCGAATTCAGAAAGCGAGGCCGTCATGAAGAACCCCCTGGTGGATGCCGTCGAGAAAAAGTACCGCCGTTCCAACGACCTCGATTTCGAGATTGGCGACACGGTCGTGGTGACCATCCGGATCGTCGAGGGCAACCGCGAGCGCTTGCAGGACTTTGAGGGCACGGTCATCGCCCGGCGTGGCCGCGGGCTGGACGAGATGTTCACGGTCCGACGGATCGTCGCGAACGAAGGCGTGGAGCGGACCTTCCCGCTGCACTCGCCGCGCATCGCCGCAATCCGCACCGTCCGGAGCGGCAAAGTGCGTCGGGCGAAGCTCTACTTCCTGCGCGAGCGCGTCGGCAAGGCCCGGCGGCTTCGCGAGCGGCGGATTTCCGCCGAGGCCCGCAAGGCCGCCGCGGACGCGCGCGCTGCCAAGACCCGCGCCTTGCAGGAGGCGCAGGAGGCGGTGGCTGCCGCCAAGAGTGAAATGGCGGCCGCCCCGAGTTGAACCGCGTCGGCCTCGAACCATGGGACGGCGGGCCGCGCATCGGACTGGACGGCGACCCGACGTCCCGTTTTCATGCGCACGCCATGACGCCGCCTCCCCTGCCGCTCGGCGACGACTCCCGCCACGAACTCGGCCTGGACGGCGAGGCTCTGGCCGAGAGCTACCTCTCTCGCCGCGGGTTGCGGCCGGTGGCACGGCGTTTCGCGACGCCGGTCGGTGAGCTGGACCTCGTCATGCGCGAGGGGGCGACGCTCGTGTTCGTCGAGGTCAAGACGCGGCGCGACCGGCGGTGGGGTGAGCCCCAGGACGCCGTCTCGCCGGAGAAGCAGCGCCGACTCACGCGGGCGGCGCGGTGGTTCGTCCACCACCGGGGACAGCACGACGTGCCGCTGCGCTTCGACGTGGTCGGTGTCGTCATCGCGCCGGGGGCGGCGCCCGCGATCGAACATTTCCGCGACGCCTTCCCGCCCGCCGACGAGTGATTCCGGCCACGGTCCAGGTCGCAGGACGGCTGCGGTCGCCGGGCTCCGGTCCGGCGGCCGCGCAGGGCTCCGCGTGGCTGCCGGACCGCGGGCGACGCACGAGCCGGGAACGCGCCGCCCGGCCGATCAACCCGCGTGGATTTCGACCGGTCGGTGCTATCATGGGAAGGGACGACAACACGAGAGAGGGAAACGAACCATGCTTCGAAGCCAGCCCCGAGCCCGACACGTGAAAATCGGGCGATACGGTGCGATCGTCGGACTGATGCTGGCCGGTGCCCGGCGGATCGCGGCTCAGGACCTGTCGCAGCCCGGGCCGTACCCGGCCGGCTGGCGTGACGTGACGGTCACGCGGCCCAACGGCTCCACGTTCACCGCCGCCGTGTACTACCCGGCGGTGACGTCGGGCGCGGGCGCGGCCCTCAACCCCGCCGGTGGGCCCTACCCGGCGATCTCGTTCGGTCACGGCTTTCTGCAAGCGGTCGAGCAATACCGGTCCACGTTGGCCCACTTGGCCTCCTGGGGCTTCGTGGTCATCGCGAGCCGCAGCGAGGGCGGCCTGTTTCCGAGCCACGCGAACTTCGCCGCGGACCTGCGGCACTGCCTGACCTATCTGGAATCGGCCAACGGGAATCCGGCCGCGTGGCTGTACGGTCAGGTGCGCACGGACCGATTCGGCCTGTCCGGCCACTCGATGGGCGGCGGGGCGAGCATCCTCGCGGCCGCGGCCGATCCGCGCGTGCGGTGCGTGGCGAACCTCGCGGCGGCCGAGACCAACCCCTCCGCCGTCAGCGCGATGGGCAGCGTATCCGTACCGATCAGCCTGATTGCCGGCGACGATGACACGATCACGCCGGTCGGCACCAACGGCCAACTGATGTACAACGCGGGCCGCGCGCCGAAGCAACTGCCGATCATTCGCGGCGGCTTCCACTGCGGGTTCGTGGACGCCAACTTTCTGTTTTGCGACAGCGGCGCGTTGACGCGCCCCGCGCAGCTCGCGATCACGCGGCGTCTGCTGACCGCGTTTTTCCGCTTGTATCTCGCCGACGACGCGTCGGTGTGGCGCGCCGTATGGGGACCGGAGTTCTTCGCCGACCCGGCGGTGGACGCGACGCGCGCCGCGGCCGGCGTCGCCCTGACGCCCGGCACGGCCGCGCTGACCGGACCGGCCGGCTTCGAGCTTTCGGCGACGGTGACGGTGACGAACAGCGCGCCGACCGCGCGGCGTTACACGCTGTTCGCCGAGGGCGGGTCGTGGCCCGTGACGTTCGCGCCGCCGCAGACCGCGCCGCTCGCCCCGGGGCAGTCGGCGACGGTCGAGGTCCGCATCGCCGTACCGGCAGGCGGCAGCGGGGACAGCGCGGCGCTGCTCCTCAGCGCCCGGTCCGATCTGGACGGCGGCACGCGCGGTTACGCGACGTGGACCGTGACGCGCACACCTGGGCGCGGCGATCTGAACTGCGACGGCCAGATCAACTTTGACGACATCGAGGCGTTCGTGTTGGCCCTGGGCGGGGAGGCCGGCTACGCCGTCGCGTATCCGAACTGCCGCTGGCTGAATGCCGACTGCAACGCGGATGGGGTCGTCAATTTTGACGACATCGACGTCTTCGTCGAACTGCTGTCGGGATGAGGCCGCGCGTCGGTCACGACAGAAACGACTCGTTTCCCGGGCCGCGTGCAGTTGAATCGGGATGAGGGCGCGCGTCCGCGCTCTTCATCCCGGCAGCGCGACGGCGGTGGTGCGGCGCGGGCGGCCATGCGCGCGTTGCCGTGCCCGGAACGACCGCGGCAGCGCAACGGTGGTGGGGCGCGAGCGTCCGACGCGGGTTCTGGAAGGATGTGCGAAAGGAAGCAGGCGATGCAGTCGGGCTGCGCTGGTTCATCGGGCACGCGCGCGGGGGTGGCCGTCGCGGCACTGACGCTGGCCGCGCTGACGACGACGCCGGTGCCGGCGCAACCGGCCCGCACATGGGTGTTTTTCTCCGATCGCGCGCACCTGACGGCCGACGCACAGGCTTTCTCCCGGGCGGCGGCGCGGCTCGATCCGCGGACGCTCGCGCGGCGGGCGGCCCGCGGCGTGGCGGGCGCCCCGCTCGTGGGCGAGCACGATCTCGACGTGGCGGCCGAGTACGTGGCGGCCATTGAGGCGACCGGCGCGCAAATTTACCGCCCCAGCCGGTGGCTGAACGCGGTCAGCGTGGTCGCGACGCCCGCCCAGCTCGAGCGGATCCGAACTCTGCCGTTTGTGCGCGGCACGACCCCGGTCGCCCGCGCGGCGTACCGCGGCGCAGGTCCCGAGCCCGGGGTCGTGGTTGCCGCGCCCGAGCCGCCGCGCGGTCGCGACCTGTACGGCCACACCGCGGCGCACCTGGCGCAGATCGACCTGCCGGGGCTGCACGCGGCGGGTTTCACCGGTGTCGGCGTGGTCATCGGCGTGCTTGACACCGGTTTCAAGCGGACACACGTAGCATTCAACGCGCCGGGGCGACCGCTGCGGGTGCGTGCCGAGTATGACTTCGTGGACAACGATGCGAACGCCGGCCCCGAGCCGGGCGACCCCTGGGGAGCGGCCGCGCACGGCACGCGGGTGCTGAGCCTCTTGGCGGGCTACGCGCCGTACGAGTTCGTCGGCGCGGCGTTTGACGCCGAGTACATCCTGTGCCGCACCGAGGACCCGTACGCGGAATACCCGGGCGAGGAAGACAACTTCGTGGCGGCGCTCGAGTTCGTCGAGGCCCATGGCGGCGACGTCGTCTCGTCATCGCTGGGATACATCGACTGGTACTCGCAAGAGCAGCTCGACGGCCGGACTGCCGTGACGACGCGCGCGGTGAACTTGGCGACGGCGCTGGGGCTGCACGTGTGCACGGCCGCCGGCAACGGCGGGCACGACGCGGACCCGGCGACCTCACGCCTGGTCGCACCGGCGGACGCGTTTCACGCGGTGGCCTGTGGAGCCGTGACCGCCGACGGAACCACGGCGACCTTCAGCTCCGACGGTCCGACTGCCGACGGGCGCGTCAAGCCCGAGGTGCTGGCGGGCGGGCACCGTGTGGTGACCGCCTCGCCGTGGGACGACTTCGGGTACAACGCGGCGTCCGGCACCTCGTTCGCCACGCCGCTGATCGCGGGCGCCGTCGCCTGCATCGTCCAGGCGCACCCGGACTGGCCCCCCGCCCGGCTGCGGACGGCGCTGATGCTGTCGGCGAGCGACTGGCTGGCGACCGGGCGGCCCGACCCGCTTCAGATTCGCGGGTACGGCATCATCGCCGCCCGCGCTGCCGCGACCGACTGCAACGTGAACGGCCTGCCCGATGTGTACGAGGTGCGCACCGGGGCCGCCACCGACGGGGACGGGGACGGCCAGCCGGACGAGTGTCAGGTGGGGCTTGGCGACCTCGACTGCGACGGCGCGGTCGATTTCGACGACGTCGCCGCGTTCGTGCTGGCGCTCACCAATCCCGCGGCGTACCAAGCGGCCCACCCCGACTGCCAGCCCGCCCGCGCCGACTGCAACGGCGATGGCGTGGTCAACTTCGACGACATCGACGCGTTCGTGGCCCGACTGGCCGGCTGAGCGGCGGAACGCGGACGCGGCAGCGCCGCGACGGGGCCGAGCCGGGTGGCGTCCCCCCCCCCGCCCGCCGCGCGGCCGCGTCCCGGCCGGGCCTGCGATCCCACGGGGCTGCGTCGCAGTTGGAGCACGCCACAATGACAGCAGCGCCGCAGGCCGGTATACTGCGGGTTCGCGTTGTACTCGCCGCCCCGCCCGCTGTGGTTGGGGGTGGGGGCGGGGG
>Ga0209101_1000065_pt1 | contig 85929 bp, 91 predicted proteins | sample ConPoolayeCmetaG_FD_185481 | JGI IMG/M metagenome (GOLD analysis project Ga0209101, IMG submission 185481) | Hot spring microbial mat communities from California, USA to study Microbial Dark Matter (Phase II) - Cone Pool mat layer C metaG... ... | reverse complement strand
GAGGGGATCTCGGTCGCCGGCCGGACGACGACCCCGAGAAGCTGCGCACACGTCTGGAAGCCTACCGCCGCGATACGATCCCCGTCATCGAGCGCCTCCGTGCGGCGGGGCGGTTGGTCACCGTGGATGCCGGGAGCCTCGGCCCTGATGCGGTCGAGCAGCTCGTACGCCGCGCGGTGGGCTTGACCACGCCGCGGCGCAAGGTGGCCCGGGCCAACGTACCCGCATGGCGCTGACGCCCTGAGCCGCGCGATTGTCACGATCGGCGCTGCACGCTACATCCCTCCTAGCCCATGGAGCGCAGCCCAGCCGGGGCCTCGCGCCGAGGCGTCGCCCTGGTCGGGGTGGAGGGAGTGGGTATGAGTCAGCGGAAAAAATTGGCCATCTTGGTCGGCGGAGGACCCGCCCCAGGCATCAACAGCGTCATCGGCTCGGCCACCATCCGGGCACAGCTCGAGGGGGTCGATGTCATCGGGGTCCGCGATGGCTTCGAGTGGATCATGCATGGGAACGTCGAGCACGTGGTCCCGCTCGCCATCGAAGACGTGAGCCGCATCCATTTCCATGGTGGCTCGTACATCGGGATTTCCCGGGCGAATCCCACCAGGAAACCCGAGCACCTGGAGAACACCGTGATTTCGCTCCTGCGGCTCAACGTGGCCCAGCTCATCACGATCGGGGGCGACGACACGGCCTTTTCGGCGATGAAGCTCGAAGAGAAGTCGGCGGGCCGCATCCGGGTGGTGCATGTGCCGAAGACCATCGACAACGACCTCGATCTCCCTCCGCATGTGGACACCTTCGGCTTCCAGACCGCGCGCCACTACGGCGTGGAGATCGTCAAGAACCTGATGGTCGACGCCGAGACGACATCGCGGTGGTATTTCGTCATCGCGATGGGCCGAAAGGCCGGCCATTTGGCCCTCGGTATCGGGAAGGCGGCCGGGGCGACCCTGACCTTGATTCCGGAGGAATTCGGCACCGATCGCATCAGCTTCAAGGCCATCGTGGACACCTTGACCGGGGCCATCATCAAACGGCTCGCTGCCGGCCGGCGGGACGGCGTGGCGGTCATCGCCGAAGGCGTGGTGCTCGGGCTCACGCAGGAAGATCTGGCGCACCTGCCTGATGTCGAACGTGACGAGCACGGGAATCTGCGGATCGCGGAGGTGGACATCGGCGAGATCCTCAAACGAGCGGTCAGCGAGAGACTGCGCCAGTTCCGCATCAAGGCGACAATCGTGGCGAAGAACATCGGCTACGAGCTGCGGTGCGCCGATCCCATCCCCTTCGACATGGAGTACACGCGCGACCTGGGCTACTGCGCCGCGAAGTACCTCCTCGCCGATGGCAATGCCGTGCTGGTCTCCATGCAGGGGGGGCAGTTCGTGCCCATCCCCTTCCCGGATCTCATCGATCCGCAGACGGGGCGAGCCAAGATTCGTCTGGTCGACGTCACCTCGACGCGGTACGCCATCGCCCGGCGTTACATGATCCGGCTACGCCGGGACGACTTCGAGGATCCCCACGAGCTGGCGCGCTTCGCCGCAGTCTGCGGCCTCTCCCTCCAGGAGTTCCGCGTGCAGTTCGAGTACCTGATCGAGAACGAGCCCCCCGCGCTGCAGCTCGTCCCGATCGGGAGCGAAGCGGGAGAGCGGTGAGCGCCGTCACGGGTCGGGAGCGGGCGCTCTACTCCAGCTGACCGCCGCCGACGAGGGTGAGCGCCGGGGGGTTCCAGGGCCAGGGATCGGCGCCGCCAGCATCGGCGACAAGCGCCCGCACGAAGGCGTCCTGACGGCGCCGGGCCTCGGGGACCGGAACTCCGGCGTTCAGGATCGCGAAGCGGACGTGTCCATAGCGTCGCGTACGCAGCGCGCCGACGAGCGCGCAGGCGCCGACCTGGCCGAAGGTCCCTGTCTTGCCGACGACGAGCCCGCGCTCTGTCGGGCCGTTGAAGCGGTCGCGGAGCGTCCCGGGATCGACGCCGGACACCGGAAGCACCGCCGTGAGATCGAGGCCCCGGCTGGCCAGGGTGCTCTCGAGCGCGGCCAGGATGGCCACGGCCGCGCGGGGGCTCAGGCGATTCGTGGTGCCACCCCCAGCTGCGTTGTCGATGTGGACCTCGTCGCGCAGGATCGGGGGCAGGCGATCCCGGATCGCGGCCTCGACCGCCTGGGGACCGCCAACGGCCTCCGAGAGCGGATGAAACACGTTGTTGGAGTAGCCGTTGAGCGCCTTCACGATGGCGAGCAACGGGGGCGAGCGGTGCGTCGCGAGCAGCCGATGTGCGGTTGTCGCGGAAGGGCCCTCGGGCGGCCGGTCCTCGATGCGCATCGCGAGGGCCGAGAGCTCCGCCGGGATGGGGCCGCCGTCCGGGCCCGACCACGGGTCCTCCCAGCTCGTGCCGGTGAACACCGCGCGGAGCCGCTGCCCATACGGATCCGGTTTCCAGTTGAACAGGAAGGAGCCCTTCACCCGCAGCGTCCCAGCGATCCGATGGATTCCCTGGCCGCGCAGGTGCCGCAGGAGGGCGAGCACGTGCTCCGACACGAAGCACGGGTCGCCACCGCCTTCGACCACGAGGTCGCCGTGGAGCACGCCGTCCTCCGTGACTCCGGTGGCCAGGAATCGCGTTTGAAATCGGTGATCCGGACCGAGGGCTTCCAGCAGGGCGAGGGTCGTGGCGATCTTGGTCACGGATGCCGGGTGCACCGGTCGGGATGCGTTCTGGGCCGCAAGCACGGTGCCATCACTGCTCTGGACATAGACGCCCTGACTTTCGCCGAGGAGGGCTCGTCCCAGGGCCTGTAGCCCCGCGGCCGGCGCGGTCGCGCCGAGAACCGTCGTCGGAACAAGGAGGGTTGCCGCAGCCACTAGCATGTGGAGACGCATGTGCCCGATCAAGGTAGAGGTCGAACGCCGAGGGAAGCAACTGGCCGCGGGCAATACCCGCTGTTTTCCGATAGTGTGACACACGATGCGTGGAATGCGTCGACTGGCCGTCGGCCTCGGGATGCTCGGGGCCGTCGGCGCGGCACGCGGGGTGGCAGCGTCCCCAGGGCCGGCTGATGCCGGAGTGGCCGCGGCCATTGCCAGGCGCCTCGACGCGACGACCGGGCTTGTCATCGACGGTGTGAACCTCGAGGTCCCTGTGCTCCGGCCTATCTACGCACCCCGCGCTCATGCCCCGCTCTGGCCGCGCGATCGGGCCCTTCCCGTCCTGCAGGCGCTGCGACAGGCCCCGACGCATGGGCTCGACGCGGGCCTGTACCACCTCCAGGCGATCGAGCGCCGTCTGGAGACCCCGGCAGACGAGGTCCTCGCCGAGCGCGACCTTCTCGTGAGCGATGCGGTCATGCGCTTCGCAGTGCACCTGTACAGTGGGCTCGTGGTCCCGGGGCGCTGGAGCACGGAGGTGGCGCTCCCGCCGCGACCTGCCGACCCGGTGGCGTTGCTGCTGGCGACGAGCCTGGCGACGGATCCGCAGGCCTATCTAGCGGCGCTCGCTCCGCCGGCCCCCGCATACCACCGGCTGCGCGAGACCCTCTCTCGCTACCAGGAAATCGTTCGCCGCGGGGGGTGGCCAGCGATCCCCGACGGGCCGAGCCTGCATCCCGGCATGCGCGACCCGGCGGTCGTCCTGGTGCGCCGCCGGCTTCGTGCAAGCGACGAGCTCCCTCCGAGCGAACCCGTCGACTCGCCAGTGTACGATGCCGGGCTGGTCGCTGCAGTGAAGGCGTTTCAGGAGCGACACGGTCTCGTCGCTGACGGTGTCATCGGTCGCGGTACCCGCGCCGCCCTCGGCGTGTCCGCTGCCGACCGACTCGCCCAGATCGTAGCCAATCTGGAACGCTGGCGGTGGATGCCCGAAGACTTCGGCGAGCGCTATGTGCGGGTCAACATTCCTGCCTACTGGCTCGAGGTGATCGAAGCAGGGCGGCGCACGCTCGAGATGCCCGTGGTTGTTGGCCGGCCGGACCGGCGCACGCCGCTGCTCTCGAGCCGGATCACGCAGCTAACCTTCAATCCCAGTTGGACGATTCCGGTCCGGCTCGCGCGCGAGGACATGTTGCCCAGGGCGCGCCGCAACCCGGGCTATTTCCGAGCCAAGGGGATCAAGGTGTACGGGAGCTGGCGCGATGACGCTGGGGTCGTGGACCCCGAGACCATCGATTGGGCATCGGTCGGTGGCGGGATCGGCGGGCTCAAGCTCCGCCAGCCCCCTGGTCCGACCAATCCCCTCGGCCGTGTGAAGTTCCACATGCCCAATGGCTTTGACGTGTACCTGCACGATACGAATGCGAAGGGGCTGATGGGGCAGCCGCACCGGGCCCGGAGCTCGGGCTGTGTCCGATTGGGCGAGGCTCTCAAGTTGGCGGACCTGCTCCTGCGGGACTGGGCGCCCGAACGCCGAGCGGGGTTGACGCGCTCCTGGCAGACGCGCTCCGTGCCGCTGGCGGAGCCAGTGCCCGTCTACCTGGTCTACGAGACCGTCTGGACGGACACCCGCGGCGAGGTGCATTTCCGGGAGGACGTCTACGGGCGAGATGCAGCGCTCGTGCGGGCGATGGAGACTGCAGCGCGGCATGGGGGGGCCAGGTCGAGGACCTGAAGGCCGATCGCGCAGCCGCAGCTGGGCTCGAGGGGGGAGGACATGGCAGGAAGGTGGAGCCAAGGTGCCGCGACGGCTGTGCGGAGCCGCCGCGAGCTGCTGCGCCTCGGCTTGGGCGTGGCGTTGGGCAGCGTGGGGGTGCCGGCCCTGGGCCGGGCGACTTCGCCGTCGGATCGCCGGGTCACGCTGTACGCGATCCACACAGGCGAAGCCGTCAGTGTGGAATACGTGGTCGGGGGGCGTTACTGCCCCGATGCGCTGGAGGCGGTATCGCGAGTCCTGCGCGATCACCGCACGGGGAAGATCCATCCCGTCGACCCCGGCGTGCTCGACGTGCTGCACGAGGTGGCCGCGTTGGTCGACAGCCGAGCAGCATTCCATGTCGTGTGCGGGTTTCGCTCGGCGACGACCAACGAGTGGAAGTGGCGCCACGGAGGCGGCGTGGCGAGGAACAGTCTGCATCGCTACGGACGCGCCGTGGACGTTTTTCTGCCCGGGTGCGAGCTTGATGGTCTCCGCCGGGCGGCGCTGCGTCTCGGCGCGGGTGGGGTCGGCTACTATCCCCGATCGGGATTTGTCCACCTCGACACCGGACCGGTCCGGAGCTGGTAGCGGTCCGGGGGCCAGCGTGCCAAGCGTGTCGGGGCGGCCCGTGCTGCAATCCTGCGCCCCGGTCGCCGGTGCCTGACCTTTCACAGACTGCCGCGGCATGGCAGACAGGGTACGGATGGAGCGGCCCTTCGCCGTTCTCGGCCTCGATCATGTGGTCCTGCGGTGCCGGGATCTCCCGCGCGCCTGTGCTTTCTACATCGACATCCTGGGGCTTCCCGAGGAGCGCCGTCTCGAGGCGATCGGTCTGATCCAGCTGCGGGCGGGGCGGAGCCTCGTGGACCTCGTGCCAGAGACAGCCACCGGGTCGCGGATGCCCAATGTCGATCACGTCTGTCTCGCCGTGGCTGGGGGGGACATGGAGGCGGTGCGGGCATGGCTGGCCGCGCATGGCGTGGAGACGATCGGCGAGCCCGCGATCCGCTATGGTGCGAGGGGGTACGCGCCGACGATCTATCTGCGAGATCCCGAGGGCAACGTCGTCGAGCTTGCCTTCACCGGACCCGAGGGCGAGTGAGCGGGGGCGCCTCGTTGCGGGCTTCGGCGCCGTGGCTGAGCGCGTCTGCGGCGTGGGGTTGCTTGTCTGGCGGCCAGGCCGTTGCTATGCACGACGCTTCGGTATTGCGGTACGCGAGAGTGGCGGAACTGGCAGACGCACGAGACTTAGGATCTCGCGGGCAACCGTGGGGGTTCGAGTCCCCCCTCTCGCACTGCAGGCGTTGGCGGCGCGGGCTGTTCTGAGGGGCCATGGAACCAGCGAAGGTCACGCTCGAAGAGGTATCCGGAAGCCGCCGGCGGCTTCGGGTGGAAGTCGCCGCCCCGGAGGTGCAGGCCGAGATCGACCGGGCCTTCGCGCAGGTGCGTCGTCACGCACGATTGCCGGGTTTTCGTCCCGGGAAGGCGCCACAGCAGGTTCTCGAACGGCACTTCGGCGAACAGGTGCGGCGCGAGGTCCTCGGCAAGTTGGTCGAAGCCTCGTTCCACCAGGCGGTCGACGCACACAAGCTCCGGGTGGTCGGTGCTCCAGAGATCGACGCGGATGTGCTCATGCCGGGCGAGCCGCTGCGATACTCGGCGACCGTCGACATCCGGCCAGAGATCGTCATCGACACCCTTGAGGGTCTCGAGGCGCAGCGCCCGGAGGTGACGGTGACCGAGGAGAACGTCGATGCGGTGATTGCCTCCTTGCGCGAGGCCGTGGCGCAGCTCCGGCCAGTCGATGATCGAACGATCGTGGAGGCGGGAGACATCGTCACCGTGAACCTCACGACGCGTCTGGAAGGAGCCGAACCGGTACGCCGGGAGGGCGTGCTCCTGGAGGCAGGGGCGGGAAGCTTTCCGGGAGCCCTCGAGCGCCAGCTGGTCGGCCAGCCGCGCGGCGCTCGACTGCGTCTCGAGGTGAGCTATCCCTCCGACCATGCCAACCCGCAGCTCGCTGGTAAGACGGCGACCTTCGACGTCGAATTGCTAGACATCCGAGCCAAGGAACTGCCGCCGCTCGACGATGACTTCGCCCGCGACCACGGCCGGTGCGATACGCTGGCCGAGCTGCGGCAGCGCGTACGGGACGACCTCGAGCGCCACGCGCTCGAGCGGGCCGAGGAGAGCATTCGCGAGCAGCTGCTGGCGCAGCTGGCAGCGCGGTGTCCATTCGAGGTGCCCCAGTCGCTGGTGCAACGCCGCGTGGAGACCCTCCTCAGCATGAGCGAGGTGCAGATCCCGGCGGGCGCCGACCGGACGGAGTTTCTCGGGCGCCTCGCGGCACAACTGGCACCGCGCGCGGAGCGCGAGGTGCGCATCGAGCTCCTTCTCGATGCGGTGGCCGCGCACGAGGGCATCGAGCCATCCGAGGAGGAGGTCCGGGCCGAGATCGACGAGATCGCGGCACGAGAATCGCAGGCGCCGGCCCGCGTGCGATCCCTCTATGAGCGTCCAGAGCTCCGCCACGTCTTGCGCGCGCAGCTGGCACGTCGACAGGCCATGGAGCGACTTGTCGCCCGCGCAAGGATCGTGCCGGCCACGGGCGACGCGGAAGTTGCCCGTGAGAATCAAAGCCGGTAGGATCCTTCCAGGCTTAAGCCTGGAAACCCTACCGATGCGCGCAAACCTCGTTCCCATTGTCATCGAGCAGACCGGCCGCGGGGAGCGCGCCTACGACATCTACTCGCGGCTCCTCCGGGACCGGATCGTGCTCCTGGGGACCCCGATCACCGATGACGTGGCCAATCTCGTCGTGGCGCAGCTGCTCTTCCTCGAATCAGAAGACCCCGAGCGCGACATCTACGTCTACATCAACTCGCCGGGAGGGTCGGTGACCGCCGGTCTCGCGATCTACGACACGATGCAGTACGTCAAGCCCGAGATCTGCACCATCTGCATCGGGCAGGCGGCGAGCATGGCCGCCTGGCTGCTGGCGGCGGGTTCGAAGGGGAAGCGCTTTGCCCTGCCGCATGCGAGAATCATGATCCACCAGCCGCTCGGTGGGGTGCAGGGACAGGCGGCGGACATCGACATTCAGGCGCGAGAGATCCTTCGCCTGCGGGAGCAGATGAACAACATTCTCGTGAAGCATACGGGTCAGAGTTTGAAGAAGGTCGAGAAGGACACGGACCGCGACCTGTTCATGACGGGCAAGCAGGCCGTCGAGTACGGGATCGTGGACGAGGTCATCGTCAGCCGGCCCGGGAAGGCGAAGGTCTAAGGGGGCATCGATGGCGAAGCACGGTGACGATCGCTCCGGCAACCTCGTCTGCTCGTTCTGCGGAAAGAGTCAGGACGAGGTGCGCAAGCTGATCGCGGGACCGACCGTTTACATCTGCGACGAGTGTATCGACCTCTGCAACGATATCATCGCGGAGGAGTGCGATCAGGAAGAGCAGCTCACGTCGAGCTCGGCGGTTCCCAAGCCGTCGGAGATCAAGAAGGTGCTCGACCAGTACGTGATCGGGCAGGAGCGGGCCAAGAAGATCCTCGCCGTCGCGGTGCACAACCACTACAAGCGGATCGACTCGCAGCTCGTCACGGGCGACGTGGAGCTGCAGAAGTCGAACATTCTGCTGATCGGACCGACGGGGTCCGGAAAGACCCTCTTGGCCCAGACCCTGGCGCGTTTCCTGCAGGTGCCCTTCGCGATTGCCGATGCGACCAGCCTGACCGAGGCGGGCTACGTGGGCGAAGATGTCGAGAACATCATCCTCTCGCTGCTCCAGAACGCGGACTACGACGTGGAGAAGTGCCAGCGCGGGATCGTGTACATTGACGAGATCGACAAGATCGCGCGGAAGGGCGACAACCCCTCGATCACCAGGGACGTGTCCGGCGAAGGCGTGCAGCAGGCCTTGTTGAAAATCATCGAGGGCACGACCGCCAGCGTCCCGCCCAAAGGGGGGCGCAAGCATCCGCAGCAGGAGTTTCTCCAGGTCGATACCACGAACATCCTCTTCATCTGCGGAGGCGCCTTCGTCGGTCTCGAGGACATCATCCGGCGTCGGATCGGGGTCAAGGGTATGGGGTTCGGGGCCGATATTCGACGCAAGGACGAGCGCGGGATGGGCGCATTGCTCGAAGAGGTGCAGACCGAGGACCTGCTCAAGTTCGGGCTCATCCCCGAGTTCGTCGGCCGACTGCCGGTGATCGCCACCCTGCAGGAGCTCGACGAGCCAGCGCTCGTGCGCATCCTCCGCGAGCCGAAGAATGCGCTGACGCGCCAGTACCAGAAGCTGTTCGAGATGGAGGGCGTCCATCTCCGCTTCACGGACGGTGCGCTGAGCGCGATCGCGCGCGAGGCCCTCAAGCGGAAGTCGGGGGCACGCGGCCTGCGGGCGATCATGGAGAACATCATGCTCGACGTGATGTACGACATTCCCTGCCAGCCCAACATCAAGGAGGTCTTGATCTCGGAGGAGGTGGTGACCAACCACGAGCAACCCATCGTGCTCTACCAGAAGGCGGCCGAGACGGCATGAGCGCAGAGATGGGAGCGGGCTTGCCGCGAGTCCAGGAGATCTGAATGCTGTTCCGAAACGACAAGCGCGATCCGCAGCACCCCGCCTCCGACGGCGGCGAGCTGCGGGTGCCCCTGCTGCCCCTGCGGGACATCATCGTGTTCCCGCACATGGTGGTCCCGCTCTTTGTCGGGCGGCACCGTTCGATCCGGGCACTGGAAGAGGCGGTGAACAAGCAGAAGTTCGTCTTGCTCGCCGCCCAGAAGGACGCCAAGACGAACGACCCCGTCGAGGAGGACATCTACCGCGTCGGCACGCTCGGGACCGTGGTGCAGCTGCTCCGCCTGCCCGATGGCACGGTGAAGGTGCTCGTCGAGGGCAAGCACCGGGCGCGGATCCTTCGCTACCACGACAGCCCGGACTTCTTCCTGGTGGACGCCGAGCAGATCGCCGAAGCTGCCGAGCAGACGACGGAGATCGAGGCGCTCGTGCGCAGCGTGAACTCGACCTTCGAGACCTACGTGAAGCTCAACAAGAAGATTCCGCCCGAGATGATCATGTCGGTCGCCTCGATCGACGAGCCAGCGCGCCTGGCGGACACCATCGTGGCCCATCTCGGGATCAAGCTCGAAGACAAGCAGCAGCTCCTGGAGACGATCGATCCGGGGGAGCGCTTGGAGAAAGTCCTCGGCTTCATGCGGAGCGAGATCGAGATCCTCGAAGTGGAGAAGCGCATTCGCTCCCGGGTCAAGAAGCAGATGGAGAAGACCCAGAAGGAGTACTACCTCAACGAGCAGATGCGCGCCATCCAGAAGGAGCTCGGGGAGAAGGACGAGTTCAAGAACGAGATCCAGGAGCTCGAGGAGAAGATCAAGCAGAAGAAGATGTCGGCGGAGGCGCGCGAGAAGGTCGAGAAAGAGCTCAAGAAGCTCAAGATGATGTCGCCGATGTCCGCCGAAGCGACCGTGGTCCGCAATTACATCGACTGGATCCTGTCCCTGCCCTGGCAGGAGTACACCGAGGATCGCCTCGACATCCAGCACGCCGAGCAAGTGCTCGAGGAGGATCATTACGGTCTCGAGAAGGTCAAACAGCGCATCCTGGAGTATCTCGCGGTGCAGAGCCTCGTCGGGTCGATGAAGGGGCCAATTCTGTGCCTCGTCGGACCACCGGGCGTGGGCAAGACCTCGCTCGGCCGATCCATCGCGCGGGCGACGAACCGCAAGTTCGTGCGCATCTCGCTGGGGGGCGTCCGCGACGAGGCGGAGATCCGGGGCCATCGCCGGACGTACATCGGCGCGCTGCCGGGCAAGATCGTCCAGTCGATGAAAAAGGCCGGGTCGGGGAACCCAGTGTTCCTCCTGGACGAGGTCGACAAGATGTCGACGGATTTCCGCGGGGATCCGTCGTCGGCCCTACTGGAGGTGCTCGATCCGGAGCAGAACACGGCGTTCAACGACCACTATCTCGATCTCGATTACGACCTGTCGAAGGTGATGTTCATCACCACAGCGAATACGCTCGAGCGGATTCCGCGACCGCTGCAGGACCGCATGGAGATCATCCGCATCGCCGGCTACACCGAGCTCGAGAAGTTGAACATCGCCAAGCGCTATCTCGTGCCGAAACAGCGGGACGCCAACGGGCTGAAGGAGGCGAACATCACCTTCACCGACTCGGCGCTGATGGCGCTGATTCGGCACTACACGAAGGAAGCCGGGGTGCGGAATCTCGAACGAGAGATTGCGGCGGTCTGCCGCAAGGTTGCGGTCGAGGTGGTGAAGAAGAACCGCGACGCGCACATCCGGGTGACCGCCAAGAGCCTCGTGCCGTATCTCGGCCCCCCGCGGTATCGCTTCGGAAAAGCCGAGACCGAGACACGCATCGGCATGTGCACGGGACTGGCCTGGACGGATCTCGGGGGCGAGCTCCTCGTGACCGAGGTGCAGGTGCTCCCCGGCAAGGGGAAGCTCATGATCACGGGCCGTCTCGGCGAGGTGATGCAGGAATCCGCACAGGCCGCGATGAGCTACGTGCGCTCGCGTGCGGAAGAGCTCGGCCTCGAACGAGACTTCTATCAAAAGCTCGACATCCATATTCACGTGCCGGAGGGAGCCATTCCGAAGGATGGACCCTCCGCAGGCATCACGATGGCCACCGCGCTGGTATCGGCGCTCACCCGCATCCCGATTCGTAACGACGTGGCGATGACGGGAGAGGTCACGCTGCGTGGGCACGTCCTGCCGATCGGTGGCCTGAAGGAGAAGGTGCTTGCGGCCCATCGCGGGGGCATCAAGACCGTCCTGGTTCCAGCGGAGAACGAGAAGGACATTCGCGAGATCCCGCCGGTCATTTTGAAGTCCATCACGATCGAGCTGGTCGAGCACATGGATCAGGTGCTCCGGAAGGCCCTGGTGCTCGAGGATCCGGACGGGTACCTGCGGAAGTCGCGGGAGGCCGAGCCCGCTACGGCCCAGGAGGCCGCCTTCGTGGCGACGACCGCGCAGGCCGACCCCGATATCGTGACGCATTGACACGGGTCGCCGGGGGTTGCTAGAGCGGCGGACCTACAGCAACTCGGGGTACCTGGGGAGGGGCGATGACGAAGGCTGACCTGATCGAATCCGTCGCCACGAAGCTCGACTTGCCGCGTGGAACGGCCGAGCGGGCCGTGAATACGATCTTCGACGACATCGAGGAGGCCCTGGCGAAGGGCGACAAGGTCAACGTGTCGGGCTTCGGCACGTTTCAGGTTTCGGCTCGCAAGGCTCGAACCGGACGGAACCCGAAGACCGGTGAAGCCATCCAGATCGCAGCGTCGAAGTCGGCGAAGTTCAAGCCCGGGAAGTCGCTGAAGGACCGGCTCAACTAGGCAGGGACGCTCCCCGCCGGGACCGGCAGCCGGAGAGGGGCCCGCGGGCGGTTAGCTCAGCGGCAGAGCATCGGCCTTACAAGCCGGAGGTCACTGGTTCGATCCCAGTACCGCCCATTGTCGGACGCACGTGCCGCGGGCGGAGGGGGATGGCCTCCGAGACGGGTGGTCCTCGGGGGTGCGGATGGGCTGTGCCGGAGGTCGCGATGCGCGCACACGGTTGCAACGCGGGCCGGCCTGGGTTAGACGACGTCATTCTGTCGAAGGATCCGGGGTCGTAGTTCAGTCGGTTAGAACGCCGGCCTGTCACGCCGGAGGTCGCGAGTTCGAGTCTCGTCGGCCCCGCTTCTCGCGAGCATGTGTAGGAACCAGGGATGGCAACGACGCGCTGTACGAGGAATCTGACCGCCGCCGAGGCGCGCGCGGAGCGGCGCTGGTACGTCGTGGATGCGCAGGGACAGGTGCTGGGGCGCCTGGCCAGCCGCGTGGCGGCAGTCTTGCGCGGCAAGAATCGACCAAGCTTTTCCCCGTACCTCGACGGGGGCGACTTCGTCATCGTGGTGAACGCCGCCGGCGTCCGCTTGACCGGCAAGAAGCTGGAGGACAAGCAGTACATCCGGCATACCGGCTGGCCTGGAGGAATCCGGCGGGCGACAGCCAGCGAGGTGCTTGCCAAGCATCCCACGCGACTGATCCAGCAGGCTGTCGAAGGCATGCTCCCGAAAAACCGCCTGGGGCGCAAGCTCGCCACGAAGCTCAAGGTCTATGCCGGTCCGGAGCATCCCCACCGAGCGCAAAAACCACTCCCACTGAGTTGAGGGGACTCAAGTCGACGATGAGGGCTGCGACGAACACCATCTGGGGGACGGGCAAGCGCAAGACCTCGATCGCGCGCGTGCGGCTGCTGCCGGGAGACGGGGCGATGACAGTCAACGAACGGCCGCTGGACGCGTATTTCGGCCGCGAGACCTCGCGGATGATCGTGAAGCAGCCCTTCGACGTCACGGGGACGCACGGAAAGTACGATGTGCGCGTCAGCGTGCGCGGCGGCGGCCTTGCGGCACAGGCGGTGGCCATCCGCCATGGCATCACGCGCGCGCTGCTGGCGGCTGAGCCGGACCTTCGGCCGGCGTTGAAAAGGGCCGGGTTCATCACGCGAGATTCGCGTGAAGTCGAGCGCAAGAAATACGGGCGGCACAAAGCGCGCAAGCGGCCGCAGTACTCGAAGCGCTGACGACGTTGCGGCGCCGCTCCGGGTCGCGTAGACGCCCGGGGGCATGGCGGTGGCGTCGCGAACGCCCGTCGCGGTGCTCGGGGCGACAGGGTACACCGGGGTCGAGCTCCTGCGGCTGCTTGCCGGCCACCCAGCCGTCCGCATCGCGTTTCTGTCCTCCGAGCAGTATCGAGGCCGTCGGGCGAGCGAGGTCTATCCCTTCCTCCGCGGTGTCGTGGACGAGCCACTGGCCGCGCCGGAGCAGTTCGTCGACGCTCCCGGCGATGTCGTCTTCACCGCGCTGCCCCACGGCGCAGCAGCGCCGCACGTGGTGCGTGCCCTCGCGGACGGCAGGCGCGTCATCGATCTCTCCGCGGACTTCCGTTTCCGGGACCCGGCTACCTATGCCCGGTGGTACGGCGAGCACCCCGCGCCCGAGCTGCTCCGGGCGGCGGTGTACGGGTTGGTCGAGTGGCGACGCGAGGAGATCCGGACCACGCGGCTGGTCGCCAATCCCGGATGCTATACGACCACGGCGCTGCTCGGGCTGTTGCCGCTGGCGCGGGCGGGGCTGTGCCACGAGCCCGTGGTCATCGATGCCGCGTCGGGGACGACCGGCGCAGGTCGCAGCGCCAAGGTCGAGCAGCTCTTTGCGGAGGTGAACGAGAATTTCCGAGCGTACGGCGTGGGAGCGCATCGCCATCGTCCGGAGATCGACCAGGAGCTGGCCTGGGGTGGAGCGACGGCCCCCTGCCTCTTCACGCCCCACCTGCTTCCGGTGAGTCGGGGCATCCTGGCCACGATGTACCTCCGGGTCCGGAATGGCAGGCCGCCGCTGGAGGAGCTGTTCGCGGCCGCGTATGCGGACGAACCATTCATCGTCCTGCGAGGCGACTGCGCTCCTGAGCTACGCGAGGTCCGAGGGACCAACCGATGTGCGATCGGCTGGTACTGGGATGCCGCCACCAGTCACGTCATCGTGATGAGTGCCACGGACAACCTCGGCAAGGGGGCGGCGGGCCAGGCCGTGCAATCGATGAACCTGCTCCTGGGCCTGGCGGAGACGACGGGGCTTGGCGGGGCTGCGCTCGTGCCCTGATCCGACGCTCGATGGCTCCGGGAGCCTCTCGCCCTCGTCGGTGGCGACGGTGCGCAAACCACGGAAGCGTCCGGTTGACCGCAGGGAGGGGCCTCGGTAGCTTTTGAGCTATGGGCCAGCGGCGGGTGCAGGAGGGGATCGCGCGGTCGATGTCGCGCGGCCGGTAAACGCCACGGCGATGTCGGAAGCTGTTCTGCGGTGGATCGCCGGCGAAGCCGCTCGCTTGCCCACGCCCTGCTACGTGTACGACGCAGCGGAGTTGCGGCGCTCCTACGATACGCTGGCCGCCCTGGTGCCACGCGCGCGCATTCTCTATGCCATGAAGGCCAACCCGCAGCCGGCGCTCGTGGGCACGCTACATCGGCATGGCGCCGGTGCGGAGGTCGGCAGCGAGGTCGAGTACGAGGCCGCGCGCGCGGCCGGGGTGCCGTCGGCGGCGATCGTCCTCGGTGGCATCAGCCGAACGCGAGCCTTCGTGGCCGCGGCCTGCGGGGAAGGCGCTGCGGCCTTCGTTCTCGAGAGTGCTCGGGATCTGGATCTCGTCCCGGAGAGGAGTGCAGTGCCCGTGCTCGTCCGCGTCCGCCCACCGCTTCCTGAGGGGGTGCGAGTCGACCCTGCAGGATGGTTCGGCCTCGAGCTGCCCGAGGCGATCGACATCGTCCGCGAGCTGGCCAGGCGGCGCCTCGACTTCGCGGGGATGCACTTTCACGCCGGGACCCAGAAGCTCGATGGGCGACTCGTCGTCGAAGCGGTGGATCGGCTGGTCGTAGCGCTGCGGGCGCTTCGCGCCGCGGGACTCCACCCCCGCGTTGTGAACTTCGGACCCGGCCTCGGGGTTCCCTACCGTGCCGACGATCGGCCGCTCGACGAAGGTGCCCTCGGCCCCGTCTTCACGCAGCTCGAGGAGGCCTTGGGCGACGCGACGCTCTGGATCGAGACGGGCCGGCGGTTGGTCGCCTCGGCCGGGGTCTATGTGACCCGGGTGGTCAACACCAAGCGGATCGACGGCAAGCCGTACGCCTTCGTCGACGGCGGGTTGAATGTCCACAACCCGGGTATCGGCCTGGGGCGGATGCTGCATGCGAACCCCCGCTTCGCCTTTCCGGGCGTGTCCGGACCCGCGCACGCGAGCGTGCAGCTCGTGGGCAGTCTCTGTACTGCGGCCGATCTGCTCGGTCGCGACGTGCCCGCACCCGAGCTGCGCGAGGGCGACCTGGTCGCAGTCCTGAATTCCGGTGCGTACTGCGCCACGTCGGCCATGTGGGGCTTCAACAGTCGGCCGCTCTTTGCGGAAATCCTGCTCCCGGTCGAGGGGCCCGCCGTCACGCTCGAGCCGCAGCACGCGCGGCTGCGGCCGGACGGGGTCCGGTCTTGACGCGGTATCCCCGTCCGCCAGCGTCGGCGCTGCTCCTCGTGACCCCTTCTGCCCGCTGGACGCGTGCCGAGGCTGCCGCCACCGCCGCCGCCTGGGCCGAGTGGCTCGCGGCGCGTGGCGGACCTGAGCAGACGGTCACCGCAGTGGTGGAGGATCCGGCGCTGCTCGCGATCCTGCTCCTGGCGGCGCTCGCCGCCCGGCGGTCTGTCGCGTTCCTTCCTCCTGGCACGGAACGGCCTGCTGTCGAGGCCGCGATGCGCGAGCTTCAGGCCGACGCGCTCGTGTCCGACCAGCCGTCGCTCGAGCCCGATGTGCTCCTCGAGGCCCGCCAGGAACGAGCAACGGGGGGACGCGACCCGCTCGATCTCGCGGTACCCGCGCCTGCACGGGCCTCGGGGCCGTTCTTCCATCTGCGGACGAGCGGAACGACCACAGGGCAGCCGGGATGGGTGCGCGTGCACCACGCGGACGCGATCTGGGCCGCCCGCGCCATGTGCCGCCTCGCCCATTATCGCTCGGGCAGGCATCGGCTCGTGTTCCTGAACCCGCCGCTGTTCCACTCCTATGGCATGAGCGCCTTCTTCGAGTATCTGCACGTGGGCAGTGCCTTCGCCTTGCCACGACCGGGCCGCGCATTCTTCGACTTCCTGAAGGTGGGTGCCACGGTCACGACCATCGAGGCAGTGCCGGATCTGTACGCGGGGCTGGCTCGCCTCCGGTCGAACCCCGCACCGGCACTCGTCCATGTGGGGATCGGAGGCGATTTCCCGCGGCGCGAGGATATCCGCCGCTTGTGCCGGCACGGCACGGGGGTGACGGTGTCGATTCGCTACGGGCTCACGGAGACCCCGTCGGCCGTGGCCCATCATGCCTTCGCGCTCGATGACGAGCATGCTGACTGGACATCCAGCGGCCCGCCGACGCCCCTCTATCGTATCGCCATCGTGGACGAAGCGGGTGCGGCCTGCCCGCCGATGGCCGAGGGATTCATCGTCGTCCGGGGCCGCCATCTGGCCGAGGGTCCGGGCCACGGGAGCCGCCGCCACGTGCGCCTGCTGCGGACGGAGGACCTGGGGTATCTCGACGCCAAAGGCTGCCTGCACGTGACGGGCCGGACGAAACACTTCATCAAGCACCATGGCTTTCGCATCAGCGCGCGCACAGTCGAGGAAGGGTTCCTGGTGAACGAGGCGGTGGCGGACTGCCGTGCGCGACACGATGGCGCGCAGTTGATTCTCGAGGTCGTGCTGCGCCATCCGGTCGAGCCCGCGGCACTGCTCCGAGATGCGGCAACGCGGCTGCCGGCTTACGCGCTTCCTGATCGGATTGACGTGGTTCCCGCCATCGAGAAGACCCTTACGGGCAAGACAGTTCGTGCCTGAAACACGGCGAGCTGCTGACAGCGAGCCTGGCTGCAGGCATCGTCGTGTTCTACGACAGAGACGTTCCCGTCGCAGTTTGACCCCTCGTCGGGTGCTGGCTATCGTGCGCTAGCGATGGGGGCTGTCGCAGCTCGCATGGTCGGCGCAGCCAGCCCCGGGCCGCAGCGCGTCCTCATCACCGACGCCACGCAGGGCGGTGTGCTCGGCGGCTCGCTGACCGGTGTCCTCGAGTTCCTTGGCCACCTCGACCGCGGGCGTTTCGAACCAGCGCTGGTACTGTTCGAGCCGAAACCGATCGTGGATGAGCTGCGCGCGCAGGGCATCGCGGTCCATGTCTTGGCGACGCCCCGGGTCCGGGGCGTCAAGCCGCGCTCCCGGATCGGTCGGCTGCTCGCGCGGATCGCGGATGTCTGGCGGGTGTTCGGCTTTCGGGCCCGTCAGCTCCTGCGCCTGCTGCGCCGCGAGCGGCCCGCGCTGATCTACTGCTCGAACGGGGTCACGCCGAGCCTTCCGGTCGTTGCGGTCGCGGTGCTGCTGGGCATCCCGGTGATCTGCCACATCAAGGGCTTCGGCCGGCCGGGACTGGTTGCGCGCTGGCTGTCCAGATGGGTGGAGGTGGCGATCTGCATGACCGACGAGCTCGCGGAGCACGCGCGGGCACGAGGCATACGTCCGCGGCGCTTTCTGACGATCTTCGATGGGATCGACCCTGCGGTTTGTACGCCGACTGGTGGCGCGGCGGTTCGACGAGAGCTGGGTATCCCGCCGGACGCGCCGGTCGTGGGGATCGTCGGCCACATCCAGGGCTGGAAGGGCCAGTTGCTCGTCGTGGAGGCCGTGGCACGGGCGCGCCAGGCAGTTCCCGCGCTGCGCTGCCTTATCGTCGGCGGCGTCCATCGTCTCGGGACGGCGTATGCCGAGGAACTCCGCCAGCGCATTGCGACGCTCGGGCTCGAGGACGCGGTGATACTCACTGGCGCCCGGCGGGACGTCCTCGCCTGCATGGCGGCGATGGACATCGTCTTGCACGCCTCGGACCGGGAGCCCTTCGGGCGGGTGTTGATCGAGGCCATGGCAGCCGGCCGGCCCGTGATCGCTCCCCGCGAAGGTGGGCCACTCGTCATCGTCGAGGACGGGCAGACCGGTCTGCTCGTCCCCCCGCGGGATCCCGACGCGCTTGCCAGGGCGATCGTCGAACTCCTCGGCGATCCGGGACGGCGGGCGGCGATGGGGAAGGCGGGGCGAGAACGGGTAGCCCGAATGTTTGACATCCGGCAGCACACGCGGGAGATGGAGCAGGTGTTCGACGAGGTGCTGACGGCGCGCGCGGGCAGCCGGGGCTGAGGCCACCGGGGCCCTTGCAGGGCGTGACGGCGCGTTGCGCAGGGACCTACCCCTGCGCCGGAGACGCCGCAGGATGTGGCTGCCGGGCTGCGGCGTTTGAGGCATGGGGAGCGATGTGGCATCCTGAAGGTTCGAGCACTCGTCGCGCGTCGACCGAGCCACCAGCGGGCCCTTGTGACGACTATGAGTGAGGATTTTTCGGAGAGACTCCGGAGCGTTTTGCGTCGCCACCTGCGGTTCTTGGAGCCGGGCGCGCCGCTCGCGGACGACGCTGCGCTCGGGGCGCTCGGGCTGGACTCGATGGCAGCCGTCAATCTGCTCGTCGACCTCGAGGAGGCCTTCGGCGTGCAGATCCCTGACGACCTGTTGAGCGCGGAGACCTTCGAGACGGTCCGCAGCCTCGAGTCGACGTTTCGGCCGGTCCTGGACGTGGCCTCTTCCCGCGACCGCCCCTCATGAGAGATGCACCGGCCCACGACGGCATCGTCGTCATCGGTGCCCCGCGGTCGGGGACGACTCTCGTGCGGCGCCTCCTCGATGCCCACGCGGACGTGGCCTGTCCTGGGGAGACCATGCTGCTGTCGGCCTGTGCCCGCTTCCTGCACGCGGACACGATCGTCGAAGGCCTCGACATCGGCGTGCTCTCCGGCCTGCACTTTGCGGGCTTCGAGGAGGAGGTCGTCCTGCGCGCGCTCCGCGAGCTGGCCTTCGGATTCCATCGCGAGTACGCCCGGCGGCACGGCAAAGCACGGTGGGCCTGCAAGAGCGCGCTGGACGTGTTCTACCTCGATACCATCGACAAGCTCTGCGGAGAGCACGCGTACTTCGTGTGCGTTCAGCGTCACGGCCTGGACGTCGCGCTGAGCCTCAAGGACCTCTGCGAAGCCAACGAGGCGTACCTCAGCGAGATTCACGCCTACATCCAGCGCTATCCGCGGCCGCTCGAGGCGTTCTGTCACGCCTGGGTCGATGCGACGCGCGCGATGCACGCCTTCGCGCAACGCCACCCGGACAACGTGCTGACCATCAAGTACGAAGATCTCGTCGTCGATCCGGCCGCGGTCACCGGCAAGATCGCCGAGTTCCTCGGCCTGGACTGGACGCCGGAGTGGATCGAGCGGGCGATGCGAGGCACGGCCAGCGTCGGGCTCGGCGACTGGAAGACCTACGCCAAGAGCGCCATCGCTGCAGACAGCCTCGGACGCTGGAAGACGCTGTCCGAGGACGCGATCAGCATGATGGGGCGCATCTGCAACGACACGCTCGTGGCCTGTGGATACGAGCCGGTGCCGACCCGCGCCCCCCGTTCGCCGGCGGAAGCGCGTCGGCGGTACGAGATGCGACTCAAGGTCCGCCGGGTGCGCGGGTCGATTGCGAGCGATGGCGGCTGAGATCGCGGTCGTCTCCGCGAGCGACTACGACGATCTCGCGGCGTTCCTGGCGAGCTTCCCGGCGGCTCGACCGGCAAGCTCGGCGAGCTGGCTCGAGTGCCTTCGCGCCTGGTGGGACCGCAATCCGGCCTTCGACGAGTCCCTGCCTCGGGGATGGGTGGTCCGCGATGCGGGTCGGATCGGCGGCTTCTTCGGTCTGCTCCCGTTGAAGTTCCAGGTGGGCGAGGACGAGAGGCAGGCCTTCGGCGCGCTGCACTGGTACGTGCTGCCTGCGTACCGGGGCCGCAGCCTGGCGCTCCGACTGCGCGCTCTCGACACCCAGAAGCACGCCATTCACTTCTCGACCACTCCGAAACCGGATCGACTCCCGCTGCTCAAGCGGCTCGGGTACCAGCCGATTCCCCGGGGCCCGGGCACGGAGCTCCAGAGCCATTTCATTCTCGATGGGCGCAAGTTTCTCGCCGGGCCGGCGCGGAACCCGATGCTGCGGGGCGCGGGCGCGGTCGTCGCTGCGCCGCTGCTGTCGGCTCTGCAGGGGCTGCGGACTCGCGAGCTCGCGCGCGCGGCTGACGCGGACGTCCGCGACCTCGCTCGGGCGGACGCTGCCTTCGACGACCTCTGGCAGCGGACGCGACGGCGCTACGCGAATACGAACATCCGGACTGCGCAGCTTCTCAACTGGTACTGCTTCAGCATCCAGCCGTCAGACAAGAAACTCCTCGGCTTCTACGAAGGTGGCGTGTTGCTTGGCTACATGGTCTTGTGGCTCAAGCGGGAGCCGACGCGGCAGGTGATCGAGTGCGTCGACGTGTGGATCGACCCGGCGGCCGGGGAAGCGCGGGTCCTGGCGGGCCTCGTCGCGGCGGCGGTGCGATGCGCGCGCGACGCAGGCTTCGAGCGCGTCATTTTCCCCCACTTCACGACCACTACGGCCGCCCTCTACCGGCGGCTCGGGCTGCTGCAGGGACCCCGCTGGACCCGGCGCGAGTTCTTCAAGGCTCCGCCGGATCTCGCGGGGCAGATCGGGATCGAGAATTCCTACTTCGTGTGGGCTCAGGGTGAATACGGCCTGAGTCCAAAGCGCGACGGCCTACCCGCGCGGGAGGCGGGAGCGGAGCACCGCAGCGCGCAGCGTGGGTAGCCTCCGGCAGGAGCGGGGATCGGGTCGCTCCCCCGGGGGAGGGCGCGTGCGCGCGGAGAAGAGGCGAGGGACCTCACTCGCTTCCGAGGACGAGATACATGCCGATCAGGGCGAAGACGGCGTTGGCCGTCCAGGCGGCGAGCAGCGGGGGGAGGGCCCCCGATTGACCGAGCGCACGACAGAACGCCAGCAGGATAAAATAGCTGAATCCTAGACCGAATCCGAACCCGAGCGCGGCAGTCATGCCCGAGACGCGCGTTCCCTGTGCGACAAGTGGCACCGCCACCAGCATGAGCACCAGGCTCGCCGCGGGCAGAGCGAGCTTCAGGTGCAGATCGACCAACGATTCCGCCACGTCGATGCCTCTGGCGCGCAGGCTGGCGATCTGCATGCGCAACGTCCGGAAGCTGAACTCCTCCGGCTCGACGGAAACGACCCGGAAGTCGTCGAACGATTCCGGGAGCGTGAAGGCGGGTGGGGGCCCGAGGTATTCGCGGACACCGTCTGGACCGAACTCCCGCGTTCGAACGTCGCTCAGCTCCCAGCGGTCTTCCCGCCACGTGGCGCTGCCTACGTGAATCGTGCGCTGCGGCCGGAAATCCGCCCCGAGTTGATAGACGGTGACCCCGAAGAGCGTCTGACGGCGGACGCCGATCCGCTCCACGTTGTAAAAACCCGCCCCGCCTCGGTACCAGAACTCCCGGCCGGTGAAGATGGTCGCCGCCTTACGGTGCTTGATCTCTTGGTTCCAGACCTGGTGCCACCGCTGCATCGTGACGGGGACGAGGGTCTCGTTCCAGGCGAAGGTGGCCACGCTCAGCAGCAGGGCCAGCAGGGCGAGGGGGGCCAGGATCTGCCAGAGGCTGACTCCGCAAGCCCGCAGGGCGACGAACTCGTTGCCACGCGCGAGGAGGCTCAGGCCCAGCAAGGCCCCGGCCAGGACGGCGAGGGGGGCGACCTGGGCGACCACCAGCGGCAGCTTGTAGGCGAAGGCCCGTGCGATGGCGGCCGCGGAGGCCTTGCTGGCGAGGAAGTCGTCGAAGCGATCGAAGAACTCGGCGATGACATAGATCGCCACGAAGGCCAGGAGGGTGAGGGCGAAGGCGCGAAGAAACTCGCGCCGGAGGTGGCGCCCGAGCACGGGCAGGAACAGCTTGCGCAGTCCCGACTTCATCGCGCGGAGGGCGGAAGGGTCCGGTGGAGGAGCCAGCCGCGCAGGGTACGGCCCGGCGCAGTGAGCCAGCTCGCCACGAGTCGCTGTTCCCGAGCGGCTCGGCGCAACAGCAGCAGTCCCGCGAGGCCGAGGACGGCGTTGGGCGCCCACAGGCCGATACTTGCCGGGAGCACCCCTTGCTCGGCGAGGGCCTGTCCGATCGAGAGCAGAATGTAGTAGCAAAAAATGACGCCGAGACTCACCGCGAACCCGCGGGACTTGACCGCGCCGGACGATTCGATCCCCAATGGCACCGCGATCAAGCCGAAGACGAGGCACGCTGCCGGAATGGCGAAGCGGCGATGCCATTCCACGAGCTCGAGCCGGTAGGGCAGGCCGGCGGCGGCCTTCGTGGCGAGGGTCGCACGTAGGACGGCCAGCCGCATCTCCGCCGGGGAGTGCTGCTCGTCGCGCCCCCCGTCGACCGTCTGCCGCAGGTCGAGGGTCACATCGTAGGATTCGAAATCCGTCTGGTATGTCGCTTCGCCGGGGGACTCGACGCTGACGATGCGGCCGGCGCTCAGCCGGAGGGTCATGACCTGACGGGCCGCGTCGGCCAGCATCCGGCCCTCGCGCGCGAAGACGGTGTGGCGCTGCCGGGGATCGCGCTCGTCGGCGATGAGCACGTTCGTCAACAGGTTCTGGCGGGCATCGATCTGTTCCGCATAGATCACGAGCCCGGCGAACTCGCTGTTGAAAACCTGCGGGCGGAATCCCGCAGCCGCGTGGGTTCGTGCGATGTCCCACAGGGCATGGCGCAGCGCTCGATTGCCCCACGGGCGTCCTTCCGCCGAGAGCACGAGGGTGAGCACGCCGATGAGCGCGACGAAGATCGCGATGGGGGGGAGGAGCTGGTAGAGGCTCACGCCCGAGCTGCGAAGCGCGACGATCTCGCTGTCGGCGGAGAGCCGTCCCAGGGCCACCAGGATCGCGAGCAGCATGGCCATCGGCAGGGTGACCTCGAGGAACTGGGGCAGGAGGTAGGCGAAGAGCTCGAGCACTCGCGCGAGCGGAAGCCCACGGTTGACCACGAGCTCGACCAGCTTGAGCAAACGGGTCAGAAGGAGCACGAAGGTGAAGACCGCGAGGCCGAGCAGAAACGGCGCCAGGATCTCGACGAAGACATAGCGATGGATGATCTTCCCGGGCCGGGGCACGCGTGCTCCGCGAATCCTGTAACGGATGGGTCGAACGAGAACAACGCAGCCGGCGCTGACGGTGTACGGCGTCAACGCCGTCCGAGAGCTCCTGGGCAGCGGGGTCCCGGTGGCGCGGGTCCTCCTGAGCAGCGGACCGCGCACGGGGACCATCGTCGACCTGGCCCATCGCCGCGGCGTGCCCTGCGAACGCGTGGATCGCCAGGTACTCGACGGTCTGGCCGGAGCGGTGCCACATCAGGGGGTCGTGGCCCTCGGGGTGCGCTTCCAGTGGAGTACCCTCGACGACCTGGAGCGGCCGGAGTGCCGGGGGCTTCTCTGCCTCGACAGTGTGCAGGACCCTCGGAACCTCGGTGCGATCGTGCGCGTGGCCCGGGCTGCTGGCCTTGGCGGTGTGGTGTTGCCGCAGGACCGCAGTGCGGGACTGACGCCCGTGGTGGCCGTCGCCTCGGCGGGGACGGTCTTTGGCATGCGCATGGCGCGCGTGCCCAACCTCGTTCGCGCGCTGGCGTCCCTGAAGGACGCCGGCTTCTGGACCGTCGGGCTGAGCCCGGATGCCGGGACCTCGCTGTGGGACCTCGACGTCCCCGCGCGGCCGGCCGTGGTGGTCGGAGGCGAGGGGGAGGGGCTCCGCCCCCTGGTACGGCGCGCTTGCGATTTCGAGGCCCGCATCCCGATGGCGGCGGGAGTCGAGTCGCTGAACGTGGCCGTGGCAGTGGCCGTGGCACTCTTCGAGCTGCGGCGACGAGGCCTGTTCGACGACTGAGGGCGATGACGCGTTGCGTATCGTCTGTGCTCGGTCGGCACCCCGGGCTGCAGGATGCTGTGGTTCCTTCGTTGACACTCGAAAGGCCGGCTGTTACTAGTCATCGCTTCCGCGTCAGAGACGAGGATGGCCCTGTGTCGCCTCGTGATGCAGGGTCGCGAAATTTCGTAGGAAACGAAAAGGGGTAACAAAGTGCGTGCCGGCCGCTCCGGGTGTGGTGCGCCGATGTAGCTCAGGAGGTAGAGCAGCTGACTTGTAATCAGCAGGTCGTCGGTTCGACTCCGACCATCGGCTCGTTGCGTCCGGAGGCAGCGTGCGGAGAGGTGCCCGAGCGGCCAAAGGGAGCAGACTGTAAATCTGCCGGCGAACGCCTTCGGAGGTTCGAATCCTCCCCTCTCCACTCGGCGGGCGCGACGACGCCTTGCGGGAGTAGCTCAGATGGTAGAGCGCGAGCCTTCCAAGCTCGGGGTCGCGGGTTCGAATCCCGTCTCCCGCTCGTCGGCAGCTGTGCCCACGTAGCTCAGTCGGCAGAGCACTTCCTTGGTAAGGAAGAGGTCACCGGTTCGAATCCGGTCGTGGGCTCGCCAGCGACAGGGGCGCGACGTCCGAGGCTGGTCGGTATGGAGGGCGAAGCGCGATGCGCGATCTGATCTCTCTGGTCTGTGACACCTGCAAGCGAAAGAATTACACGACGACGAAGAACAAGAAGAAGACGACCGAGAAGCTGTCGTTCCGGAAGTTCTGCCCCGCCTGTCGGTCTCACCAGGTGCACAAGGAAGGGAAGGTCTGACGCCGCCCTGGTTGCCGGGGTCAGTAGCTCTAACGGCTAGAGCACCGGACTCCAAATCCGGGGGTTGCAGGTTCGAATCCTGCCTGACCCGTGGTGCTGTGAAGCGATGAATCTACCCGAACCAGTCCGCCAACCCGTCGAGCGCTCCCGGGAATTCCTGACGGAGTGCTGGGCGGAGCTGCGCAAGGTCCACTGGCCGACCCGGGAAGAAACGCGAGCGGCCACCCTCGCTGTGCTCCTCGGGGTGGCGATCGTGGCGCTCTACCTCGGCGCGGTGGACTTCGTGCTGTCCCTGATCATCCAGCGAGTCCTCGACTGATGACGACCGCAGCGCACGAGCGTCGATGGTACGTGGTCCATACCTATTCCGGATACGAGCACCGGGTGAAAGCCGCGTTGGAGGAGCGGATCCGCAGCTTGCCCGACCCGGAGCTGTTCGGGGAAATTCTCGTCCCGTCGGAGAAGGTCGTTGAGCTGGTCAAGGGGAAGAAGAAGACCTCCTCGCGGAAGTTCTTCCCCGGCTACATTCTCGTCAACATGAAGATGAACAACGAGACCTGGCACATCGTCAAGTCGACGCCGAAAGTGACCGGGTTTCTCGGGGGCGGCACGGATCCCGAGTCGATCCCTCCGATCAGCGAGGCGGAGGTTCGCGAGATCACCCATCAAATGGAGGAAGGGGCCGTCAAACCGAAGCCGAAGGTCCTCTTCGAGCAGGGCGAGAACGTCAAGGTGATCGACGGCCCGTTTCAGGATTTCAACGGCGTGGTCGAAGAGGTCCGACCGGACAAGGGCAAACTGCGCGTGCTGATCAGTATCTTTGGCCGTGCGACGCCGGTCGAGCTGGACTTCGTCCAAGTCGAGAAGGCGTGAGAGATGGCGAAGAAAGTCGTCGCCGAGATCAAGCTGCAGATTCCGGCTGGCCAGGCCACGCCGAGCCCACCGGTCGGGCCGGCCCTCGGGCAGCGTGGCGTGAACATCATGGAGTTCTGCAAGGCGTTCAACGCGCAGACCCAAGGCCAGGCAGGGCTGATCATTCCGGTGGTGATCACGGTCTACGCTGACCGCTCCTTTACCTTCGTCACAAAGACCCCGCCGGCATCCGTGCTCCTCAAACGCGCGGCGGGCATCGAGAAGGGGTCGAAGGAACCGGGCAAGACGAAGGTCGGCCAGGTCACCCGCAAGCAGATCGAGGAAATCGCTGCGCTCAAGCTGCCCGATCTGAGCGCTGCCGACCTGGCGGCGGCGGTGCGGACGGTGGAGGGAACGGCGCGGAGTCTCGGTCTGGAGGTCGTGTAAGGTCATGGCGAAGCACGGGAAGCGATATCGCGCAGCAGCGGCCAAGATCGATCGCCAGCGCCGCTATCCTCTGGACGAGGCGGTGCGGACCCTGCTCGAGGCTGGTGGCGAAGCCAAGTTCGACGAGTCGATCGAGGTTGCGGTCCGCCTCGGCGTCGATCCGCGCCAGGCGGACCAGAACGTGCGCGGAACGGTGGTGCTGCCGCACGGGACGGGCAAGGCGGTCCGCGTCCTGGTCTTCGCCAAGGGGGAGAAGGCGCGGGAAGCGGAAGAGGCCGGCGCCGACCATGTCGGCGCCGAAGAACTCGTGCAGCGGATTCAAGCCGAGGGCTGGCTCGACTTCGACGTCGCCATCGCCACGCCGGACATGATGGGTCAGGTCGGACGTCTCGGCAAGATTCTCGGGCCGCGTGGCCTGATGCCGAATCCGAAGGTAGGGACGGTGACCTTCGACGTCGGGAAGGCGGTCCGCGAGGTGAAAGCCGGCAAGGTCGAGTTCCGGGTCGACAAGGCGGGGATCGTGCACGTCGGCATCGGCAAACGGAGCTTCGGGCCCGAACGACTGCGCGAGAACGCGCAGGCGCTTCTTTCGACCCTGGTGCGGGTCAAGCCCGCTGCGGCCAAGGGGCAATACGTCCAGGCGATCGCTCTGAGCACCACGATGGGGCCAGGGATCCGTGTCGATCCGGCCATGGCGCGCGCGTGAGGGCAGGACGTCGATGAAACGAGCGGAAAAGATACGGACCGTCGAGTTCTTGCAGGGCGAGCTCGGCCAGGCGACGGTCGCAGTGCTGGCGGACAACCGGGGCTTGACCGCAGTGCAGATGAATCGAGTCCGCAAGGCCGTGCGCGAGGCGAATGGGCGGTTCCGCGTCAGCAAGAATCGCCTCACGCGGCGAGCGCTCGCCGGCGGGCGGTACCAGGGCATGGAGACGTTCCTCCGCGGGCCGACCGCCGTCATTCTCGGGTTCGCGGACCCGATCTCCATCGCCAAGGTCGCCGTGCGGCTCAGCGAGGAGTACCCGAAGCTCGAGATCAAAGGGGCGGTGCTCGAAGGACAGATTGTCGAGCCTGCCGGGGTCAAGGCTCTGGCGAGCCTGCCGCCGCGCGAGGTGCTGCTGGCGCAGCTGCTCGGCGTGTTGCAGGCGCCCGCAGCCCAGCTCCTGCGTACCCTGAACGAACCAGCCGCGCGGCTTGCGCGGCTCGTGGACGCGCTCGCGCGGCGCGCCGAGGGCAGCGTGTCCTGAGCCCGTGTCCACGATGCACGGAAACATCATCCGCGATCAGCGCGAAGGAGAGAGGCGAGACCGATGGAAGCAGTGACGCGAGAGCAGGTGAAGGACTTTCTCAAGAACATGAGCCTGATGGATGCGGCGGCGCTCGTGAAGGAGCTCGAAGCCGAGCTCGGGGTGTCGGCGGCGGCCCCTGTGGCCGTGGCCGCAGTCGGGGCGGCGCCGGCAGGAGGTGGGGCCGCTGCTGCCGCCCCCGAAAAGGAGGACTTCACGGTCGTCCTGACCACGGGCGGTGAGAAGAAGATCCAGGTGATCAAGGTCGTGCGCGAGATCACCGGGCTCGGCCTCAAGGAGGCAAAGGACCTCGTCGATGGCGCGCCGAAGCCGATCAAGGAGGGGGTGCCGAAGGCAGAGGCGGAGAGCATCAAGAAGAAGATCGAGGAGGCCGGTGGCCAGGTCGAGCTGAAGTGACGGTACGCACGGCGATGAGTATGCAGGCACACCGCGAGTCCCGTATTTCGACGAATCTCCGCTTCCGGCGCTCGTTCGGGCGGATCAAGAAAATCGTCAACATCCCCAACCTGATCGACATCCAGAAGCGGTCGTACGACGAGTTTCTGCAGCGCGATGTCCCGCCGCTGGCGCGGAAAGACCAGGGGTTGCAAGGGGTGTTTCGCTCCGTCTTCCCCATCAAGGATTTCAACGAGACGGCGTCGCTCGAATTCGTGAGCTACACGCTGGGCGAGCCGAAGTACGACGTGGACGAGTGCCATCAGCGGGGCATGACCTACGCCGCCCCCCTGAAGGTCATGGTGCAGCTGGTGATCTGGGACGTCGACCCGGAAAGTGGGGCCCGCTCCATCAAGAACGTGAAGGAACAGGAGGTCTATTTCGGCGAGATCCCGCTCATGACCGAGCACGGTACGTTCATGGTGAACGGGACCGAGCGGGTCATCGTCTCGCAGCTCCACCGATCGCCGGGTGTGTTCTTCGACCACGACAAGGGGAAGACGCACGCCAGCGGGAAGCTGTTGTATTCGGCTCGGATCATTCCGTACCGCGGCTCGTGGATCGACTTCGAGTTCGACCCGAAGGACATTCTCTACGTGCGCATCGATCGGCGTCGGAAGTTTCACGCGACGGTGGTCCTGCGCGCCCTGGGCATGACGACCGAGGATCTGCTCAACTATTATTACCGGAGCGATACCATCGTGCTCGATGGGCGGAAGGCGGCGAAGCTCTTCCGTCCCCAGCATCTCCTCGGTCTCAAGGCGACGCGGGACGTGCGCCACCCCGCGACCAACGACCTCCTCGTCAAGGAAGGCCGGAAGTTCACCAAGCAGGTGCTCCGGCAGATGGAACAGGCGGGGCTCGACCGCATCCCTATCGCGCAGGAGGAGATCCTCGGGCGCGTCGTGGCGCACGACGTCAAGGATCCGAAGACGGGCGAGGTCGTCCTCGCCTGCAACGAGGAGATCACGGAGGAGAAGCTCGAGGAGCTGCGGAGCCGGGGCATCGACCAAGTCGAGGTGCTGTTCCTCGACGACACCCACATCGGGCCGGCGCTGCGCAACACGCTGCTCCAGGACAAGATCACCGACCCGCAGGAGGCCATCCTCGAGATCTACCGCCGGCTGCGCCCTGGGGACCCCCCGACGCCCGAGACGGCCACGGCGTTCTTCAACAACCTGTTCTTCAATCCGGAGCGATACGATCTCTCGCGGGTGGGCCGCTTGAAGCTGAACCACAAGCTCAAGCTCAACGTCCCCCTCGAACAGGGCACGCTCCGACGCGAAGACATCCTCGAAGTCGTGCGCTACCTGATCGAGCTGCGCAACGGCAACGGGCAGATCGACGACATCGATCACCTCGGCAACCGCCGGGTGCGCGCCGTGGGCGAGCTGGTCGAGAACCAGTATCGGATCGGCCTCGTGCGGATGGAGCGGGCCATCAAGGAACGGATGTCCCTCCAGGATATCGAGACGCTCATGCCGCAGGAGCTGATCAACTACAAGCCGGTGTCTGCGGTCATCAAGGAGTTCTTCGGGTCGTCCCAGCTCTCGCAGTTCATGGATCAGACGAACCCGCTGTCGGAGATCACGCACAAGCGGCGATTGTCGGCCCTCGGCCCCGGCGGACTCACGCGGGAGCGCGCGGGCTTCGAGGTGCGCGACGTGCACCCGACGCACTATGGCCGCGTCTGCCCGATCGAGACGCCGGAAGGGCCGAACATCGGGCTGATTGCTTCGCTGTCGACCTATGCGCGCGTCAACGAGTTCGGGTTCGTGGAGACCCCGTATCGCCGGGTCAAGGACGGGCGCGTCACGGAGGACATCGTCTACCTGTCGGCCCTCGAAGAGGAGGAGCACACGATCGCGCAGGCCAACGCGCCGATCGACGCGAAGGGCAATTTCACCAGCAGCCTGGTGTCTGCCCGGATCGGGGGCGAATTCACCATGGTGCGGCCCGAACAGGTCGAATACATGGATGTCTCGCCCAACCAGCTCGTGTCCGTCGCGGCGGGCCTCATTCCTTTCCTGGAAAACGACGACGCGAACCGGGCCCTGATGGGCTCGAACATGCAGCGCCAGGCGGTGCCGCTGCTGCGGACCGAGGCGCCGCTGGTGGGTACGGGGATGGAGCCGGTCGTCGCGCGGGATTCGGGGGTGACCTGCGTGGCGCGTCGCGACGGGGTCGTAGAGCACGTCGACGCGGCCCGGATCGTGGTGAAGGCCGACACGGTGTCGGCAGATGCCGGGGACCCTGGCGTCGATATCTACAGCCTGGTGAAGTATCAGCGCTCGAATCAGAACACCTGCATCAACCAGAAGCCGATCGTAGTCGTCGGCGACCGGGTGAAGGCCGGGGATGTCATCGCGGACGGTCCGAGCACGGACATGGGCGAGCTGGCGCTCGGGCGGAACGTGCTTGTCGCCTTCATGCCCTGGGGCGGCTACAACTTCGAGGATTCCATTCTCATCTCGGAACGGGTCGTCAAGCACGACTTCTTCACGTCGATTCACATCGAGGAATTCGAGTGCGTTGCGCGGGACACGAAGCTGGGGCCCGAAGAAATCACGCGGGACATCCCCAATGTCGGTGACGAGGCGCTGAAGGATCTCGATGAATCGGGCATCATCCGCATAGGTGCCGAAGTGCGTCCGGGGGATATCCTCGTGGGGAAGATCACGCCCAAGGGCGAGACCCAACTGTCCCCGGAGGAGAAGCTCCTGCGAGCGATCTTCGGCGAGAAGGCCGGCGAGGTTCGCGACACCTCGCTTCGTGTGCCCCCGGGTGTCGAAGGCACGGTGATCAATGCCCGCGTCTTCTCGCGCAAGGGGATCGCGAAGGACGACCGCTCGCGCGCCATCGAAGAGGAGGAGATCGCGCGACTGCGAAAGGACCAGCAGGACGAGATTCGTATCATTCGCGAGAGCGCGCAGGCGCGGGTGCGAGCGCTGCTGGTCGGACGGACCACGAGTGCGCGGCTCACGGACGACGCCCGCAAGGTCCTGGTGAACAAGGGGGTCGAGCTCACGGCCGAGCTCCTCGATGAGATCCCGGCGAACTACTGGGGCGACATCAAGGTCGGCGACGATGCGGTCGAGGACGAGCTGGCGCGCCTCGTCGGAGGCATGCAGGAGCAGGTCGAGCAGATCAAGAACGCCTTCAATGCGAAGATCGAGCGGTTGAAGGCGGGCGACGAGCTGCCGCCCGGCGTGATCAAGATGGTGAAGGTGTTCGTCGCCATCAAGCGCAAACTCCAGGTGGGCGACAAGATGGCGGGGCGCCACGGAAACAAGGGTGTGTTGTCGCGCATCCTGCCCGAGGAGGACATGCCGTACCTCGAGGACGGAACGCCGGTGGACATCGTGCTCAACCCGCTGGGCGTACCGAGCCGAATGAACGTCGGCCAGATTCTCGAGACGCATCTCGGTTGGGCGGCGCGGGAGCTCGCGCGACAGGTGCGCCAGCTGCTCGAAGAGCACGGGCGGCCGCAGGTCGACGGACTCCGACGGACCCTGAGGGACCTCTACGCGTCCAAGGAGATCGCCGAGTTCATCGATGCGCTCGACGACGAGGATGTTGTCAGGCTAGCGCGAAAGGCGGCCCAGGGAATCCACATGGCCTCTCCGGTGTTCGATGGCGCATCGGAAGAGGAGATCTTCGGCCTGCTCGCCAAGGCGGCGCTGCCTGTGAGCGGGCAGACGCGGCTCTTCGACGGACGCACGGGCGAGCAGTTCGCGCACGACGTGACGGTCGGGGTGATGTACATGATGAAGCTGCACCATCTCGTCGACGACAAGATTCACGCGCGCTCGACGGGGCCGTACTCGCTGGTCACCCAGCAACCGCTGGGCGGGAAAGCGCAGTTCGGTGGACAGCGACTGGGCGAGATGGAGGTGTGGGCGCTGGAAGCCTACGGGGCAGCGTACACGCTGCAGGAAATGCTCACGGTCAAGTCCGACGATGTCGCCGGGCGGACGCGGATGTACGAAGCGATCGTCAAGGGCGAGAATGTGCTCGAGCCTGGGACGCCGGAGTCGTTCAACGTGATGGTGAAGGAGTTGCAGAGTCTCGCGCTCGACGTCGAGCTGCTCGAGGACCCGCCGGCACAGGCCGTCGCTGGCGCGCGGTCGGAGGTAGCCACCCGATGATGGAAGATCTGTTCAGCCTCTTCGAGAAACCGCGGAATCCGCAGAATTTCAACGCCCTGCGCATCTCGCTGGCGTCGCCCGACAAAATCCGGTCCTGGTCGCACGGGGAGGTGAAAAAGCCCGAGACCATCAACTACCGCACCTTCAAACCCGAGCGCGATGGGCTGTTCTGCGCAAAGATCTTCGGGCCGACGAAGGACTACGAGTGCAACTGCGGCAAGTACAAGCGCATGCGACACCGCGGCGTGGTCTGCGAGAAGTGCGGGGTGGAGGTCATCCAGTCGAAGGTGCGCCGGGAGCGGATGGGTCACATCGATCTGGCGACACCGGTGGCGCACATCTGGTTTCTCAAAAGCCTCCCCAGCCGGATCGGCACCCTCCTCGACATGACGCTCAAGGAGCTCGAGAAAGTGCTCTACTTCGAGAGCTACGTCGTGATCGAGCCGGGGACGACCCCGCTGCAAGAGCACGAGCTGATCTCCGAGACGAAGTACCGCAAGCTGTGCGAGGAATTCGGGCCCGATGCGTTTCGGGCGGGGATGGGGGCCGAGGCGATTCGCGAGCTGCTGACGCGGCTCGACGTGGAGAAGCTCTTCGACCAGCTGCGCGGCGAGATGAGGGAGGCGACCAGCGAGGCGAAGCGGAAGAAGCTGGCCAAACGCCTCAAGGTCCTTTCCGCGTTCAAGCTGTCCGGCAACCGTCCCGAGTGGATGATCCTGGAGGTGATTCCGGTCATTCCCCCGGATCTCCGGCCGCTGGTCCCGCTCGATGGCGGGCGATTCGCCACCTCCGACCTCAACGATCTGTACCGGCGCGTGATCAACCGCAACAATCGACTGAAGCGGCTGATGGAGTTGAACGCGCCGGACATCATCATCCGGAACGAGAAGCGGATGCTGCAGGAGGCGGTGGATGCCCTCTTCGACAACGGGCGACGCGGCCGGGCGATCACTGGACCGAACAAGCGGCCCCTGAAGTCGCTGTCCGACATGCTGAAGGGCAAGTCGGGGCGTTTTCGGCAGAACCTGCTCGGGAAGCGCGTTGACTACTCGGGGCGCTCCGTGATCGTCGTCGGACCGGAGCTACGACTCCATCAGTGCGGTCTGCCGAAGAAGATGGCGCTCGAGCTGTTCAAGCCGTTCATCTTCAACAAGCTCGAGGAACGGGGCTTCGTCACGACCATCAAGAGCGCGAAGAAGTTGGTCGAGAAGGAGCGTCCGGAGGTCTGGGATATCCTCGACGAGGTGATTCGAGAGCACCCGGTGCTGCTGAATCGCGCGCCGACGCTTCACCGCCTGGGGATCCAGGCCTTCGAGCCGATCCTGATCGAGGGGAAGGCCATTCAGCTGCACCCCCTGGTGTGCGCGGCCTACAACGCCGATTTCGACGGTGACCAGATGGCCGTCCACGTCCCGCTGTCCGTCGAGGCGCAGGTCGAGGCACGGGCGTTGATGATGAGCACGAACAACATCCTCTCTCCGGCGAACGGCAAACCGATCATCGTGCCGACCCAGGACATCGTGCTCGGCCTGTACTTCATGACGCGAGAGCGCATGGGGGCCCGCGGGCAGAACAAGATCTTCGCGAGCTTCCGCGAAGTGCGGGTGGCCTACGATCAGGGCGAGCTCGACTTGCAGGCGCGTATCCGCGTGCGCGTGCCTCCGGCCGCCGGAGGCACCGGACAGCTGGTCGAGACGACGGTCGGGCGCGTTCTGCTCTACGAGATCTGCCCGCCCGAGATTCCGTTCGCCGACGTGAACAAGGTGATGAAGAAGAAGGAGCTCGGGACTCTCATCGACCTCGCCTACCGATACGCCGGGAACAAGGCGACGGTGATCTTCGCCGACAAGCTCAAGGACCTCGGCTACGAACAGGCGACGCGCGCGGGGATCTCGATCGGCATCAAGGACATGGTGATTCCCGCGGCGAAGGCGCAGCTGCTCGAGCAGGCCCACGCAGAGGTGCGCGCGATCGAGGACCAGTACACGGCGGGGCTCATCACCCACGGCGAGCGCTATAACAAGGTCGTGGACATCTGGGCGGAGGTCACCGACCGGATCGCGGACGAGATGCTGCGCGAGTTGGGGACGGACGAAGTCCGGGACGGCGACCGCACGGTTCGGGTGCCCTCCTTCAACCCCATCTTCATGATGGCCGATTCGGGGGCCCGTGGCTCGGCGCAGCAGATTCGGCAGCTGGCCGGGATGCGCGGCCTCATGGCCAAGCCCTCCGGAGAGATCATCGAGACGCCGATCACGGCGAACTTCCGCGAGGGCTTGACCGTGCTGCAGTACTTCATCTCCACGCACGGTGCACGCAAAGGGCTGGCGGATACGGCGCTGAAGACCGCGAACTCCGGCTATCTGACCCGGCGCTTGGTGGATGTCGCGCAGGACTCGATCATCGCCGAGGAAGACTGTGGCACCCTCGATGGGATCGACATGGGTCCCCTCATCGAGGGCGGGGAGATCATCGAGCCCCTCGGCGACCGGGTGCTGGGACGGACCGCGCTCGAGGATATCCGCGACCCCTTCACCGGGGCAGTGTTGGTGCAGGCCAATGCCGAGATCGACGAGGCGCGCGTCAAGGCGATGGAGAACGCGGGGATCGAGCGCGCGCGGATTCGCTCGGTCCTGACGTGTCAGTCGCGGCGCGGGGTGTGCGTGAAGTGCTACGGCCGAGACCTCGCGCGTGGGCACCTGGTGAATCTGGGGGAGGCGATCGGTGTGATCGCCGCCCAGTCGATCGGCGAGCCCGGAACGCAGCTCACCATGCGGACGTTCCACATCGGCGGCACGGCCAGCCGGCGTGCCGAGCAGACGACCCTCGAGGTACGCAACGACGGTGTCCTCAAGCTCATCAATGCGGTGACGGTCGAAGGGCGCGACGGTGCGCTCGTGGTCATGAATCGCAACGCCGAGGTGGCGGTAGTCGATTATCCCGAGGCGGGCCGGGAGCGAGAACGTGAACGCTATCCCATCGTCTACGGGGCGAAGCTCAAGAAGCGGGATGGGGAGCCGGTGAAGGCGGGCGAGATGATTGCCGAGTGGGATCCCTACACCATCCCGATTCTCACGGAAGCCGCGGGGATCGTGAAGTTCGGGGATATTCTCGAAGGGGTCACCATGGAGGAGAAGGTCGACGAGCGCACCGGCCTCTCGACCAAGGTGGTGGTCGACACGAAGGACGTGGAAAAGCGGCCCCGAATCACCATCAAAGACGCGGCCGGTCACACGGCCCGACTCGCAGGGGGAGCCGAGGCGCGGTACCTCATTCCCGTGGGTGCCCATCTGAACGTCAACGAGGGGCAGGAGGTGGCGGCGGGCGACGTCATCGCGAAGATCCCGCGGGAGACCACCAAGACCAAGGACATCACCGGCGGGTTGCCGCGGGTGGCGGAGCTGTTCGAGGCGCGCAAGCCGAAGGAATTCGCTGTAGTCAGCGAGATCGACGGCGTGGTCTCCTTCGGCAAGGACACCAAGGGCAAGCGGAAGGTGATCGTTACGCCGGAGGTCGGGGAGTCGCGGGAGTATCTGATCCCCAAGGGGAAGCATATCAGCGTCCACGAGGGGGATTTCGTTCGCGCAGGCGAGCCCCTCATGGACGGCAGCTCGAATCCGCACGACATTCTGACGATCCTCGGCGAGAAGGCGCTGGCCAAGTACCTCGTCGACGAGGTGCAGGAGATCTACCGCCTGCAGGGCGTGCGGATCAACGACAAGCACATTGAGGTCATCGTACGCCAGATGCTGCGGCGGGTCCGGATCAAGGAAGTGGGCGATACGGACTTCCTGGTCGGCGACCAGGTCGAGAAGTGGCGTTTCGAGGAGGAAAACCAGCGGCTGCTCGCCCAGGGAGGGCAGCCAGCGGTCGCCGAGCCGTTGCTGCTCGGGATCACGAAGGCGAGCCTGTCGACCGAGAGCTTCATCTCGGCCGCGTCGTTCCAGGAAACTACGAAGGTGCTTACCGAAGCCGCCATCAACGGGAAAGTGGATCGCCTCGTGGGCCTCAAGGAGAACGTGATCATGGGACGCCTGATTCCCGCGGGCACGGGAGCCGCCCGGTACCAGCGCATGGAGGCGGTGCCCGAGGAGCCCGAGGGCGCACTGGCTGCCGGGGAGGCGGGCGAGAGCGTGCCGGAGGCGGTGGCCTGACCGCAGCGATCTGTTGACACGTCGGGGGCACCTGCCTACAAGGATGAGTTTCGCTCGACCAGAAGAGCGAATGCGAGAGATCGACCTTCGATGCCGACCATCAATCAGCTGATCAAGCGCGGCCGTGCGAAACAGGCCGCGAAGTCGAAGGCACCGGCGATGCGGGGCTGTCCGCAGAAGCGCGGCGTCTGCACCCGAGTGTACACCTCCACGCCGAAGAAGCCGAACTCTGCGCTGCGCAAGGTCGCCCGGGTGCGCCTGACCAACGGCATGGAGGTGACGGCGTATATTCCCGGCGTGGGGCACAACCTGCAGGAGCATTCCGTCGTTCTCATTCGCGGGGGACGGGTCAAGGACCTGCCAGGGGTCCGGTACCACATCATTCGCGGCACGCTGGATTCGATCGGTGTCCAGGATCGGCGCCAGGGCCGGTCAAAGTACGGAGCGAAGAGACCCAAGTGACGGTCCGGACGCGGTCGCCTCGATCGGCGGCCGCTCCCCGCCGGCGAGCGGAGTTGGCGCATGCCACGCAAAGGCGAAGTCAAGCGCAGAGAAGTCCTTCCCGACCCGAAGTTCCAGGACCGGACGGTCGCGAAGTTCATCAATACGATGATGCACGACGGCAAGCGCAGCGTGGCCGAGCGCATCTTCTACGGTGCGCTCGACCTCGTGGGCGACCGGGCCCGCGAGGACGCGCTCGGGGTCTTCAAGCGTGCGCTCGAGGCGGTCAAGCCCGTCGTCGAAGTGCGCTCGCGGCGTGTCGGAGGGGCGACGTATCAGGTGCCCGTCGAAGTGCGGCCACAGCGGCGAAGCTCGCTCGCAATGCGGTGGCTCGTTCAGAATGCTCGCGTGCGTCCCGAGAAGTCCATGATGCAGAAGCTCGCGGCCGAGATCCTGGATGCGGCAAACGGCCGCGGGGGCGCCATCAAGAAGAAGGAGGATACGCACCGGATGGCGGAGGCGAACAAGGCCTTCGCCCACTACCGCTGGTAGCCGCCGCCGGACTCGCGTGATCACCCGCTATGCCGCGCACAACGCCCCTCGAGCGCACGCGTAACATCGGCATCATGGCGCACATCGATGCTGGCAAGACAACGACGACCGAGCGCATCCTGTTCTACACGGGCATCAGCTACAAGATCGGCGAGGTCCACGAAGGGACTGCGACGATGGACTGGATGGTGCAAGAGCAGGAGCGAGGGATCACCATCACCTCCGCGGCAACGACCTGCTTCTGGCGCGACCATCGCATCAACATCATCGACACGCCGGGGCACGTGGATTTCACGATCGAGGTCGAGCGCAGCCTGCGTGTTCTCGACGGGGCCGTCGCCGTGTTCTGTGCGGTGGGCGGTGTCGAGCCGCAGTCCGAAACCGTGTGGCGTCAGGCGGATCGTTACGGCGTGCCCCGCATCGCCTTCGTGAACAAGATGGATCGCGTCGGGGCGGATTTCGACCGCGTCGTGCGGCAGATCCGGGAGCGTCTGTCGGCGAACCCCGTACCAGTGCAGTTGCCCTACGGGCGCGAGGATGGCTTCCGCGGGGTCATCGACGTCATTGATGGCAAGGCGTACGTGTGGGACGAGGAATCGCTCGGCGCCAAGTTTCACGAGGAGCCGATCCCGACGGACTACGTGGACCTCGTCGCGGCGGTGCGGGAGCAGGTCCTCGAGGCCGCTGCCGATGCGGACGATCGTTTCATGGAGCGCTACCTCGGGGGCGAGGAACTCAGCGGCACCGAGATCCGGCAGGCGATCCGTAAGGGGTGCCTGGCGATGAAGCTGGTGCCGGTCGTGTGCGGATCGGCGTTCAAGAACAAAGGGGTCCAGCTGCTGCTCGATGCGGTCGTGGACTACCTCCCCGCGCCTGTGGACCTGCCGCCGATGCGGGGCGTGAATCCCCAGAAGGGCACCGAAGAAGAGCGCCGGGCAGCCGACGACGAGCCCTTCACCGCGCTTGCCTTCAAGATCATGACGGATCCCTACGTCGGGGCGTTGACCTTCCTGCGCGTGTACTCAGGCGTCATGATGTCCGGGTCGTACGTGTACAACTCCGTCAAGGGGAAGAAGGAACGCATCGGGCGACTGCTGAAGATGCACGCCAACAAGCGGGAGGAGATCAAGGAGGTGTACGCGGGCGACATCGCAGCGGCAGTCGGCCTGCGGGACACGACCACGGGGGACACCCTGTGCGATGAGGCGCGGCCCATCGTGCTCGAGCGCATGCAGTTCCCGGAGCCGGTGATCTCGATCGCGATCGAGCCGAAGACCAAGGCCGATCAGGAGAAGCTGGGCACCGCCCTGAACCGCCTGGCGACGGAAGATCCGTCGTTTCGAGTGTCGACCGATCCGGAAACCGGCCAGACGCTGATCGCCGGTATGGGCGAGCTGCATCTGGAAATCATCACGGATCGCCTCATGCGGGAGTTCAAGGTCGATGCTAACGTCGGCAAGCCGCAGGTGGCCTACAAGGAGACGATCCGCAAGGCCGTCGAGCACGAGACGAAGTTCGTGCGCCAGACGGGCGGGCGGGGCCAGTACGGGCACGTGGTGCTGCGGGTCGAACCCCAGCCGCCCGGGGCGGGCTTCGAGTTCGTCGATGCGACGAAAGGGGGCGTGATTCCCCGGGAGTACATTCCCGCCGTCGAAAAAGGAATTCGCGAAGCGCTCGATTCGGGCGTGGCGGCGGGATATCCCGTGGTGGATATCAAGGCCTCGGTGATCTTCGGCTCGTACCACGAGGTCGACTCGTCCGAGCTGGCGTTCAAGATCGCTGCCTCGATGTGCGTGAAAGAGGCGATGGCAAAGGCCGAGCCGATCATCCTCGAGCCCATCATGAGCCTCGAGGTGGTCACGCCGGACGAGTTTATTGGCGATGTCATCAGTGATATCAACCGGCGTCGTGGGCGGATTGCCGGCCAGGAGCCGCGCGGCAACACGCAGGTGATCCAGGCCCAGGTGCCTCTGGCCGAGATGTTCGGTTACGCGACCGATCTGCGCTCGCGCAGCCAGGGGCGTGCGACGTTCACGATGCAGTTCTCACACTACGAGCCCGTGCCCAAAGGCGTGGGTCCGGAGGCGCTCCGGCAGGGCGGTGGACGCCTGGCCGAGGCCTCGGCGAGCTGACGAGTAGACGCGAGACGGAGGAGGCAGCCCATGGCGAAGGCGAAGTTCGAGCGGAAGAAGCCCCACGTGAACGTGGGGACGATCGGCCACATCGACCACGGGAAGACCACGTTGACGGCGGCCATTACGAAGGTCCAGGCAGCGAAAGGCCTTGGGCAGTTCGTGGCATTCGACCAGATCGACAAGGCACCCGAAGAGCGTGAACGCGGAATCACCATCGCGACCGCGCACGTCGAGTACGAGACGCCGAACCGTCACTACGCGCACGTCGACTGCCCGGGGCACGCCGACTACATCAAGAACATGATTACGGGGGCTGCGCAGATGGATGGCGCGATCCTCGTGGTGGCTGCCACCGACGGCCCGATGCCGCAGACGCGCGAGCACATTCTCCTGGCGCGGCAAGTGGGCGTGCCGGCCATCGTCGTTTTCATGAACAAGGTCGACATGGTCGAGGATCCCGAGCTGCTCGATCTGGTCGAGCTGGAGGTCCGCGAGCTGCTCACGAAGTACGAGTTCCCCGGCGACGAGATCCCTGTCATCCGCGGGAGCGCCCTGAAGGCGCTCGAAGGCGAGGACAGCGAGGTGGGCACGCAGTCCATCCAGCGGCTCATGGATGCGATCGACAACTACATTCCGGAGCCGAAGCGCGACATCGACAAGCCATTCCTGATGCCGGTGGAAGATGTCTTCTCGATCTCGGGGCGCGGAACGGTGGTCACCGGCCGCGTCGAGCGCGGGAAGATTCGCGTGGGCGAGGAAGTCGAGATCGTCGGGATTCGGCCCACGCAGAAGACCGTGGTGACGGGGGTGGAGATGTTCCGGAAGCTGCTCGACGAGGGCATCGCCGGGGACAACATCGGCTGTCTTCTCCGCGGAACGAAGCGGGACGAGGTCGAGCGGGGACAGGTGCTGGCCAAGCCCGGGTCGATCACGCCGCATACGAAGTTCCAGGCCGAGGCGTACATCCTGACCAAGGACGAAGGGGGGCGACACACGCCCTTCTTCAACGGCTACCGCCCGCAGTTCTACTTCCGCACCACGGACGTGACCGGCGTCTGCACCCTTCCGGAGGGGACCGAGATGGTCATGCCGGGCGACAACGTGCAGCTGAAGGTCGACCTCATCATGCCGATCGCGATGGACGAGGGACTGCGCTTCGCCATCCGCGAAGGCGGCCGCACGGTCGGGGCGGGCGTGGTGACCAAGATCATCGAATGACCTGGGGCCGGCTGGCATCCGCAGCATGAACGAGAAGATCCGCATTCGGCTCAAGGCGTACGATCACCGGCTGCTCGATCAGTCGGTGCGGGAGATCGTCGACACGGTCCGGCGCACTGGCGGCCGCGTGGCCGGGCCGATCCCACTACCGACGCACATCGAGCGGTTCACCGTCAACCGCTCGCCGCATGTCGACAAGAAGTCGCGGGAGCAGTTCGAGATCCGGACGCACAAGCGCCTCCTGGACATCTTGGAGCCCACACAGCAGACCATCGATGCGCTCGGCAAGCTCGACCTCGCTGCGGGCGTGGACGTCGAAATCAAACTCCAGTGAACTCCATGACGAGCGTGACGGGACTCATCGGGCGCAAACTCGGCATGACCCAGGTCTACACTGCGGAAGGCGTCCTAGTGCCGGTGACGGTGATCGAGGCCGGGCCGTGTACCGTCGTCGCGACCCGTCGGGCGGAGCGGGAGGGCTACGTCGCCGCGCAGCTCGGGTTCGGCACGGTGCGTGAGCGCCTGCTGACGAAGGCCGAGCGTGGGCAGTTCGCCAAGGCGGGAGTCGCTCCCGTGCGGATTCTGCGGGAGTTCCGAGTGTCCGAGGGCGAGCCCCCGCCCGTGGGCACGGAGATTCGTGTCGGGGACGTCTTCGTCCCCGGCGAGCGGATCGCGGTCAGCGGGACGACGAAGGGGCGCGGCACCGCCGGTGTAATGAAGCGCCATCGCTTCGGCGGCTTCCCGGCCTCGCATGGCACGCACGAATACTTTCGGCACGGCGGCTCGATCGGCAACCGGTCGTTCCCCGGCCGCGTGTTCAAGGGCAAGCGCATGGCGGGGCGCTATGGCGCCGTGCGGGTCACCACCCGGAACCTGCGCGTCATTGCGGTACGCCCGGAGGAGCATCTCATCCTCGTGCAGGGGGCGGTGCCCGGGGCACGGGACGGCACGGTCGTCCTGCGCAAGGCGAAGAAGGCGGTGCGGCAGTGAGCGAGCAGATCACTATGACCGTGCCCGTCGTGTCGCTGTCCCGGGCTCCAGTAGGCGAGTGCGCCGTGCCCGCCGCCGTTCTCGGCGGGCCCGTGCGCATGCACCTGCTGCACGAGATGGTGAAGGCGCAGCTCGCCTCGCGGCGGGCAGGCACCGTGGCCACCAAAACCCGCGGCTCCGTGTCGGGTGGCGGGAAGAAGCCGTGGCGGCAGAAGGGGACTGGACGAGCCCGAGCTGGCAGTACGCGGTCGCCGCTGTGGACTGGCGGCGCGGTGATCTTCGGGCCGCAACCTCGCGACTACGCCTATCGCCTGCCGCGCTCGGCCCGGCGGGCGGCCCTCTGTTCGGCGCTGGCGGCGCGGCATGGCGAGGGGCGGCTGACCGTCGTCGACGAGTTCCGCTTGGAGGCGCCGAAGACGCGCTACATGGTCGCCTGTCTGCGCGACCTCGGCGTCGCGGGCGGGGCCCTCGTCGTGCTGGCGCAGCCCGATGTCGACGTCATGCGCGCTGCGCGCAACCTGCCCGCGGTGAAGGTCGTGCCGGCCGTCGGGCTCAATGTCTACGATGTTCTCGATCATCAGCACCTGGTCATGACGCGCGAGGCTCTGGAGCTCGTCGTGGCCCGATTGGAGGCGGAGGCATGAGCCCGCTGGAGGTCGTGCGAGGGCCAGTCGTGACCGAGAAAGGGACGCTGGTGAACGAACTGGGCAACCAGGTCGTGTTCCGAGTGCACCCCCGCGCGAACAAGGTCGAGATCCGGCAGGCCGTGGAGCGACTCTTCAAGGTCAAGGTCGAGAAGGTCCGTACGGCCCGCTTGCTCGGCAAGGTCCGTCGCGTCGGACGTCATGCCGGCAAGCGCCCCGACTGGAAGAAGGCGTACGTGACGCTCGCCGAGGGAAGCCGGATCGACTTCTTCGAGGGAGCCTGAGCGAGCGATGCCCATCGTCGAGTTTCGGCCCACGTCGCCCGGCCGGCGGTTCCGCACCGGGTTCACCTTCGCGGAGATCACGAAGACGACGCCCGAGAAGGCGCTCCTCGAGCCTGCGCCGAAGAGCGGGGGGCGCAACAACCGCGGCCGCATCACGACGCGCCATCGCGGCGGCGGGCACAAGCGGCGGTATCGGGTGGTGGACTTCAAGCGTGACAAGGACGGCGTTCCCGCACGGGTGGCGGCGATCGAGTACGATCCGAATCGCTCCGCGCGCCTGGCCCTCCTGCACTATGCCGATGGCGAGAAGCGCTACATTCTGGCGCCGCTCGGACTCGCCGTCGGCGATCGGGTCGAGACGGGACCGGGCGCGGACATTCGCCCGGGGAATGCCCTGCCGCTAGCCAATATTCCTGTCGGGACGACGGTGCACGCCGTCGAGCTACGAGAGAAGGGAGGCGCGCAGCTCGGGCGGAGTGCCGGAGCCGCCATCCAGGTGATGGCGAAGGAGGGCGACTACGCCCTGCTCAAGCTCCCGTCGAGCGAGTTGCGCCGCGTGCGGATCGCCTGTCGTGCCACGGTGGGACAGGTAGGCAACCTGGAGCACGAGAATCTGTCCTACGGCAAAGCCGGCAGAACGCGGTGGCTCGGGCGACGGCCTGCCGTTCGCGGCATCGCCATGAACCCGGTCGATCATCCCCATGGCGGCGGCGAGGGGCGTTCGAAGGGGAACCATCCGCAGACCCCGTGGGGCAAGCCGACCAAGGGCTACAAGACGCGGCGGAACAAGCGCACGAGCAAGTTCATTCTGCAGCGCCGCAAAACGAAGTAGGGAGCCGTCGCGTGGCACGTTCCGTCAAAAAGGGACCATTCGTCGACCAACATCTCGCCAAGAAGGTGCGGGCCATGATCGAATCGGGGGAGCGCCGAGTCATCAAGACTTGGTCGCGGCGCTCGACCATCACGCCCGATATGGTCGGAATCACCTTCGCGGTCCACAACGGGCGGAAGTTCATCCCGGTATTCGTGACGGAGAACGCGGTGGGGCACAAGCTCGGCGAGTTCGCGCCAACGCGAACATTCCACGGGCATGCGGGGGACAAGAAGGGCAAGGTCGAGGCAGGGAAAAAGTGATGGAAGCGCGTGCGTCGCACCGGCATGCACGAACGAGCGCGCAGAAGGCGCGTCTCGTCGTGAACCTGATCCGCGGCAAATCCGTGGAGGAAGCCCTGGGGATTCTCGAGTTCACGCCGAAGCACGCGGCCAAGCTCGTGGCGAAGACGCTCCGCTCGGCGGTCGCGAACGCCGAGCATGGGCAGCGTGTCGATGTCGATGCGTTGTACGTCAAGCGCGCATGGGTCGACGAAGGTCCGACGGCGAAGCGGTCCCTGCCCCGTGCGCACGGGCGCGCCACGCCAATTTTCAAGCGGACAAGCCATATCACGATCGTCGTCGACGAACGCCGCAAGGGCGGGGAGGGCTGAGTGGGACAGAAGGTCCACCCGAAGGGATTTCGTCTGAACGTGACCGAGGCGTGGGATTCGCGCTGGTTCGCCCGGCGCGAGTATGCGGACTTGCTGCACGAAGATATCAAGGTCCGGAATTTCCTGAAAAAGCGCCTCTACCATGCCGGGGTGTCCCGGATCGATATCGAGCGCGCGGCGAACAAGGCGAAGATCAACATCCACACCGCGCGGCCTGGCATCGTCATCGGGAAAAAGGGGGCGGAGATCGAGAAGCTCAAGCAGGAGCTTGCACGGCTGACCCGCAAGGAGACCTTCATCAACATCCACGAGGTGCGCCGCCCGGATCTCGATGCGCAGCTGGTCGCCGAGAACGTGGCGCTGCAGCTGGAGCGCCGGGTAGCCTTCCGCCGCGCGATGAAGGAAGCCCTGGCGCGGGCTATGCGGATGGGAGCCCAGGGCGTGCGGATTCAATGTGCCGGGCGTCTCGGGGGATCGGAGATCGCGCGCACGGAATGGTACCGCGAGGGCCGCGTGCCGCTGCACACCTTGCGCGCGGACGTGAACTACGGGTTTGCCGAGGCGAAGACGACCTATGGCGTCATCGGCGTGAAGGTCTGGATTTTCCGCGGCGAAGTGCTGACGCGGCAGGAAGAGGAACAGCGCGCGGCCGAGCGCGTCTGAGGTCAGGCATCGATGCTCGCACCGAAAAAGGTCAAGTACCGCAAGATGATGAAGGGGCGCCGCCGCGGTACGGCCTGGCGGGGGGCCAGCTTGTCGTTCGGGGACTTCGGTCTCCAGGCGCTCGAGCGGGGCTGGGTGAGCGCGCGGGAGATCGAGGCGGCCCGCGTCGCCTTGACGCGCGCCATCAAGCGCGGGGGCCGCGTCTGGGTCCGGGTGTTTCCCGACAAGCCCCTGACGAAGAAGCCCGCCGAGACACGGATGGGCAAAGGGAAGGGATCACCGGAGCTGTGGGTCGCCGTGGTCAAGCCGGGGCGGATGTTGTTCGAAATGGAGGGCGTCGAGCCAGCGCTGGCGCGCAAAGCGCTGGCGCTGGCGGCAGCCAAGCTGTCGGTCCTGACGCAGCTCCGCGAACGGCACGCCGCAGGCGAGCAGGAGGTGGCGCGGTGAAGTTGCGCGAGCGAAAGGCGCTGCGCGAGCTCGGCCTCGAGGAACTGCGGGTCCGGGAGCGCGAGCTCGCCGAGGAGTTGTTTCACCTGCGACTGCGGCGAGCGACCGCCCCGCTGCCCAATCCCATGAAGGTCACCGCGACGCGGCGGGCGCTGGCCTGCGTGAAGACCCTGCTCCGGCAGCGCGGGCCTGTGGGAGGACGTGCGCGATGACGAGCCGGCGCAAGGTGCGGGAAGGCACGGTGGTGTCCGACAAGATGGACAAGACCGTGGTGGTGCTCGTGGAACGCCTGGTGAAGCACCCGCAGTACCGCAAGTACCGGCGTCAACGGCGGCGCTACAAGGCGCACGACGAGCAGAACCGGTGCCGTGTGGGCGATCGGGTGCGGATCATCGAAGTCCGGCCGCTGTCGGCGCAGAAGCGGTGGGCGGTGCAGGCGATCCTCGAACGCTCCGAGGCCGGCGGCGAGATGGAGGTGCCGGCATGATCCAGGCCGAGACGGTGCTCGACGTCGCCGACAACAGCGGTGCCCGGAAGGTCCTGTGCATCAAGGTGCTGGGCGGCTCGAAGCGAAAATACGCGTCGCTCGGTGATATTATCGTGGTGTCGGTGAAGGAGGCGATTCCCAACGCCAAGGTCAAAAAGGGCGACGTTATGAAGGCGGTGGTCGTGCGCACGGCCAAGGAGGTGGGTCGTCAGGACGGGTCCTACATCCGTTTCGACAACAACTCCGCCGTGCTCATCGACAATGCACGCGAGCCCGTGGGGACGCGCATCTTTGGGCCGGTGGCCCGGGAGCTGCGGGCGAAGCGATTCATGAAGATCATCTCGCTCGCGCCGGAGGTGCTGTGACATGGCGCTGGAGCGGGTGCGCAAGGACGACCGGGTGCTCGTGATCGCTGGGCGAGAGCGCGGCAAGACCGGCAAGGTGCTGCGCGTGCTTCCCGCCAAGCAGCGGGTGGTCGTCGAGGGGCTCAATCTCGTCAAGCGTCACCAGAAGCCGCGGGGGATCCAGCAGCAAGGGGGCATTCTCGAGAAGGAGGCGCCCCTGCATCTGTCGAACGTGATGGTGTTGTGCACACACTGCAACAAGCCCGCGCGGGTCGGGCGAGGCCGGGGTCCGGCTGGCGAGGCGGTTCGCATCTGCCGGCGGTGCAACGAGCCGTTGGAGACTCGCTGAGATGGCTGCCCGACTCCGAGAGCGGTTCACGAAAGAAATCCTGCCGGCGCTGATGCGGGAGCTCGGCTACACGAATCCGATGGCGGTGCCCCGTCTGCAGCGGATCGTCCTGAACATGGGGCTGGGCGAGGCCGTCCAGAACCCGAAGCTGATCGACTCGGCGGTGGAAGAGCTCGCGCTGATCGCTGGTCAGCGGCCGGTCGTGACGCGTGCCAAGCGCGCCATTTCGAACTTCAAGCTGCGCGCTGGTATGCCGATCGGGGCCATGGTGACCTTGCGCGGCGATCGGATGTACGAGTTTCTCGATCGTTTCCTGACCGCGGCGCTTCCGCGGGTCCGGGACTTCAAGGGCGTACCGGATCGTTCCTTCGACGGGCGCGGGAACTACTCCATCGGCCTGCGAGAACAGCTGATTTTCCCCGAAATCGACCTCGACAAGGTCGACAAGGTCAAAGGGATGACGATCACGTTCTGTACCACGGCGCGGAGCGATGCCGAGGGGAAGGCGTTGCTGCGCGCACTGGGCATGCCCTTTCGGGCCTGAGGACGCGAAGACAGGAACGACGAATGGCGAAGACCTCCCTCATGGTCAAGGCATCGCGGCCGCCGAAATTCGGCGTGCGCGCCTACAACCGCTGCCCGCTCTGCGGGCGCCCCCGGGCCTTCTACCGGCGGTTCCGGATGTGCCGGATCTGCCTGCGTGACCTCGCGCGGAAGGGGCAGATCCCGGGCCTGGTGAAGGCGAGCTGGTGAGGGCAGGGCAGTGTTGACCGATCCGGTGGCGGATATGTTGACGCGGATTCGCAACGCGGCGCGCGCCCGCAAAGCGAGCGTGGACGTGCCGTGGTCGCGCCACAAAGAGGCGATCGCGCGCGTGCTCGTCGCGGAAGGCTATCTGGCGCATGCCGACCGGGTCGAGCAGGCGCCGTACACCGTCTTGCGGCTGGGGCTTCGCTACGACGAGGCGCGCCGGCCCGTGATCGAAGGCATCCGGCGTGTCAGTCGGCCGAGCCTGCGTGTCTATGTCGGGGCGGCGGAGGTGCCGAAGGTCCGTGGCGGTCTCGGCATCAGCGTCCTGTCGACGCCCAAGGGCGTGCTGGTGGATCGCGAGGCGCGCAGGCAGGGGGTGGGGGGCGAGCTCCTCTGCCAGGTCTGGTAGCGCGGGGACACACGGAGAACCCAGGATGTCACGAGTGGGACGGCTTCCCATCGAGCTCCCCGAGGGGGTCAGCATCGAGGTCGAGGACGGCGCGGTGCGGGTGAAAGGGCCCAAGGGGGAGCTCGCTCGTCCGCTGGCTGGCGGGATCACGTTGTCGACGGAGGGTCGTCGGGTGCTGCTCCAGCGGCAGGACGATTCCCGAGAGGCGAGGGCCAGGCACGGCCTGATGCGGAAACTCGTGGCGAACATGGTCGAGGGCGTGGGGCGGGGCTTCTCGCGCACCCTGGAAATCACCGGCGTGGGATACCGGGCCGAGCTCCGGGGGGGCGCGATCTTCTTCACGCTGGGGTACTCGCATCCGATTCTGTTCCAACTGCCCGCAGGTGTCAGCGCGAAGGTCGATCGGCAGGTCGTGGTGACGCTCGAGGGGGCTGATCGGGAGCTTCTGGGGGAGACAGCAGCGGCTATCCGGGCGCTGCGGCCTCCGGAGCCGTACAAGGGAAAAGGGATAAAATACGCCGGCGAGCAGATCCGCCGGAAAGCGGGCAAGGCTGCTGCGGGACGAGGGTAATGGCGAAGACGAACGAACGTGCCCTGGCGCGGGAGCGGCGCCGGGACCGAGTCCGACGACGGGTACGCGGCACGGATGTGCGGCCGCGGCTGTCGGTGTTTCGGAGTGGCCGGCACATGTACGTGCAAGTCATCACGGACGAGTCCGGGCGGACGCTGGTCGCGGTATCGACTCAGACGCCCGAGCTGCGCACCCAGCTTCCGAAGACCGGCACCGTGGAGGCGGCGAAGCACGTCGGCCTGCTCGCGGCGCGTCGCTGTCAGGAGAAGGGGATCACGGCAGTGGTCTTCGACCGCAATGGTTTCCTCTATCACGGCCGCGTGAGAGCGGTCGCCGACGGCGCCCGCGAGGGCGGCCTGCAGTTCTGAGGGACACGAGACATGGCGCAGCCAGGATCGAGCCCACGCCGCATCGTCGACGAGCGCGGCGTCGAATTGAAAGAGAAGGTGGTGTTCATCAATCGCGTCGCCAAGGTCGTGAAGGGCGGCCGGCGCTTCAGTTTCAGTGCGCTCGTCGTGGTGGGAGACGGGGCCGGACGAGTCGGCTTCGGTTTGGGGAAGGCGAAGGAGGTTCCGGAGGCGATTCGGAAGGGGATCGACAAGGCGAAGAAGACGATGGTCGAGGTGCCGATCACGGACGGTACGATTCCCTTCGAAGTCATGGGACGCTTCGGGGCGGGCGAGGTGCTCCTGAAACCCGCATCGGACGGGACCGGCGTGATCGCGGGCGGTGGGGTCCGCGCAGTGGTCGAGCTCGCGGGGGTCGCCAACGTGCTCACCAAGTGCATCGGCTCGAACAACCCCAACAATATGGTGCGCGCGACCTTCGCAGCGCTGCGGGAGCTGCGCCCACCCGATGCGGTCGCGGCGCTGCGGAACCGATCGGTAGCGGAGCTCCGGGGATGAGCGACAAGATCGTGAAGGTCACGCTGCGGCGGAGCCCCATCGGGACGAAGCCGCGCCAGCGCGAGACGCTGCGAGGGCTGGGGCTTTCCCGGGTGGGGCGCTCGGTCCTGCTCAAGGACTCTCCACAGCTGCGGGGGATGCTGGCCAAGGTGGCGCACCTGGTAGAGACGGAAGGGTGACGGGATGGATCTCGGGCATCTCCGGCCAGCACCAGGTTCGAACCGGCGGCGGAAGCGCGTCGGCCGCGGACCGGGCTCGGGTCACGGAAAGACTGCGGGGCGAGGCCACAAGGGGCGGCGGTCCCGCTCGGGGGGCAATACGCCTCCTGGCTACGAGGGAGGCCAGATGCCGCTGCAGCGGCGTCTGCCGAAACGCGGGTTCAGGCCCGTGGCGCGCACGGAGTACGCGGTAGTGAACCTGAAGCGCCTAGCCCGCTTCCCAGCCGGCTCCACCGTGGGGCCGGACGAGCTGGTCGCCGCGGGGCTGGTTCGCCGCACGGCGCCGGTGAAGATCCTCGCCGCCGGCACGCTGCCGCACGCCCTCACGGTGCGCGCCCACGCCTTCAGCTCGAAGGCGCGCGAAGCGATTGCCGCGGCTGGCGGCGTCGCCGAGGATCTGTAGTGTTCGAGAACCTCGCCAGCGCGTCGCGCCTTCCGGACCTGCGCAAGCGGCTGCTCTTCACGGCGGGGGCGCTTGCCGTGTATCGGCTGGGCGTTGCAGTCCCGACGCCGGGTATCGACTCGGCCGCTCTCGCGCAGTTCTTCGCCGATGTCCGCAACAATGTCCTGGGGTTGGTGAACCTGTTTTCCGGGGGAGCATTGGAGCGCTTCTCGATCTTCGCCCTGGGGATCATGCCGTACATCAGCGCAAGCATCATCCTGCAGCTGCTCACGGTCGTCATTCCCTATCTGGAGCGGCTCTCCAAGGAGGGCGAGATCGGGCGACGGAAAATCACGCAGTACACGCGCTACGGAACTATCGCGTTGTCTCTCGTCCAGAGCTTTTTCATCGCGGTCGGGCTCGAGACCCTCTCGGCGCCCGGCGGCGCGGGGGTCGTCTACGCCCCGGGGTGGAGCTTCCGGCTGATGACGGTCATCACGCTCACGACCGGCACGGCCTTCATCATGTGGCTGGGAGAGCAGGTCACCGAACGCGGGATCGGCAATGGCATCTCTTTGATCATCTTCTCGGGGATCGTGGCGAGCATTCCCTCCGCCATCGTCACGACGCTCGAGTTCATTCGCCAGGGCGAGCTTTCCATCGTGGTCGCCGTGCTCCTGGCGGTGCTCATGGTCGCGGTCGTCGGTGCCATCATTTTCATGGAACGCGGGCAGCGCCGGATCCCGGTGCAGTATGCCAAGCGGGTGGTCGGCCGCCGCATGTACAGCGGCCACAGCTCGCATCTGCCGCTGAAAATCAACACCGCCGGCGTCATCCCCCCCATCTTCGCCTCGTCGCTGCTGCTGTTTCCGGGAATGATCGCGGGCTGGTTCGGCGAGAACAACCCGGTCGCCTCTTGGATCAACAGCGCGCTCATGCCGGGATCGCTCCTCTACAGCGTCGTCGACGTCGGACTCATCATCTTCTTCTGCTACTTCTACACGGCAGTGACCTTCAATCCGGTGGACGTGGCCGACAACCTCAAGAAGTTCGGCGGGTATATCCCGGGGATCCGTCCCGGGGCGAAGACGGCGGAGTACGTGGAGCGCGTGCTCAATCGGATCACGCTGCCTGGGGCCCTGTACGTGGCAGCGGTGTGTGTCCTCCCGACCATCCTGATCAGTCAGCTCAACGTGCCCTTCTATTTCGGTGGCACGGCGCTCCTGATCGTCGTGGGGGTCGCTCTGGACACGGTGGCGGCGATCGAGACGCATCTCATCTCGCACAACTACGAGGGCTTCATGAAACACGGCCGCATTCGAGGGCGACGGGGGTAGGCGGTGTCGCCGGTCGGACGCGAGCCTGCAATCAGAGGATGGCCAGCCGGCGCGAGGGAGCCGCAGGCATGATCGTGCTCAAGTCGCGGGAGGAGATCGACAAAATGCGACGGGCGAGCGCGATAGTGGCCGAGATCCTCGAGGAGGTCGCGGCGATGGTCCGGCCCGGGGTGACTACCGCCGAGCTCGACGCCTTCGCCGAGGAGGAGACGCTCCGGCGAGGAGCGCGCCCGGCCTTCAAGGGATATGTGGTCGGGGGCCGCACCTATCCGGCGTCGATCTGTGTGTCCATCAACGACGAGGTCGTGCACGGCATGCCCTCGCCACGGCGCATCTTGCGCGACGGCGACATCGTCGGACTGGACTTCGGGGTCGCGTGGGAGGGCTACTACGGCGATGCGGCGAAGACGGTGGCGGTCGGGAAGATTCGGCCCGAGGCGCAGCGCCTGATGGACGTGACGGCCGAGGCCCTGGCGGCCGGGATCGATGCGATGCGCGCCGGGCGTCACATCGTGGACATCTCGGGGGCGATTCAGGACGTGGTCGAGGAGGCGGGCTATTCGGTGGTCCGCGAGTTCGTCGGGCATGGCATCGGCCGGAAGCTGCACGAGGATCCCCAGGTGCCCAACTACCGGACCTCAGCTCGGGGAGTCCGCCTCAACGAGGGATTGGTGCTGGCGATCGAGCCCATGGTCAACGCTGGCCGGCCCGAGGTGTATGTCCGCGACGACGGATGGACAGCGTGTACGCGGGATGGCTGCCTGTCCGCGCACTTCGAGCACTCGGTTGCGGTGACCGCCGACGGGCCCTATATCTTGACGGTTCCGTGATCGTGCGGAGATATTCATGAAAGTCCGAGCATCCGTGAAGCCGATCTGCCGGAAGTGCAAGATCGTTCGGCGCCAAGGCGTGGTGCGGGTCCTGTGCGACAACCCCCGGCACAAGCAGCGGCAGGGCTAGGAGAGAGAGCATGGCACGCATCGCGGGAGTGGACTTGCCGCGGAACAAACGACTGGAGATCGCCCTGACCTACATCCACGGGCTCGGGCGCTCGAGCGCCCGGCGCATCTGCCAGACGACCGGTGTCGACCCGGGTCGGAAGACCGACGAGCTCACGGACGACGAGCTGAGCCGCATCCGGCGCGAAATCGACACGAACTACAAGGTGGAAGGCGATCTGCGCCGCGAGGTCGCGACGAACATCAAACGTCTCGTCGATCTGGGCTGCTACCGGGGGCTACGCCATCGCCGGAACCTGCCCGTCCGGGGGCAGCGGACGCACACCAACGCCCGCACGCGCAAGGGACCGCGCAAGACGGTCGCGGGGAAGAAGGCGGCACCGCCGAAGGGCTGAGCCGACGAGGGACCGAGGAGGATTCGTGGCCAAGCAGCAGGATTCGCCGAAGACGCCAGCATCCGAAGCCGCACCCGTCCGACGCCGCAAGAGCAAACGGCTGGTGTCGGAGGGGATACTGCACATCCACTCGACCTTCAACAACACCATCATTACAGTGAGCGACCTGCAGGGCAACGTGCTCGTCTGGGCCAGCGCTGGCTCGTGCGGCTTCAAGGGCTCCCGGAAGGGCACGCCCTTCGCAGCCCAGGTGGCCGCGGAGCAGGCGGCGCGCAAGGCCGCCGAGCTTGGGATGCGGCATGTCCAGGTCTACGTGAAGGGGCCGGGGTCCGGCCGCGAGTCGGCGTTGCGGAGTCTCCAGGCGGCGGGTTTCGCTGTTAGCGTCATCAAGGACGTGACCCCGATCCCCCACAACGGCTGTCGGCCTCCGAAGCGCCGGCGAGTCTGAGGAGAACAGCGAGTGGCACGGTATACCGGAGCAGTCTGCCGCCTCTGCCGGCGAGAAGGATTGAAGCTCTTTCTCAAGGGCGAGCGCTGCTACACGGACAAGTGCGCCATCGAGCGACGCAACTATCCTCCCGGAGAACACGGGCAGGCACGGCCGAAATTCTCCGAGTACTCCATCCAGCTCAGGGAAAAGCAGAAGCTGCGTCGCATCTATGGCGTCCTCGAGGGACAGTTTCGACGGTACTTCGCCATGGCAGACCGCTCGCGGGGCGTGACCGGCGAGACGCTTCTCCAGTTCCTCGAGCGGCGCCTCGACAATATCGCCTACCGGATGGGCTTTGCGACCTCGCGTGCCGAGGCCCGACAGCTCGTGCGGCACGGGCATTTCGAGGTCAACGGGCGGAAGGTCGACATCCCGTCGTATCTCGTGCGTCCGGGGGACGTGGTGGCGGTGCGGGAGCGGAGCCGGAAGGTGGGGCGGATCCAGGAGGCGCTGGAGCTCGCGCAGCGGCGGGGAGTGCCTGACTGGCTCGAGGTCACGCCCGAGGCCTTCGCGGGCCGCGTGAAGACCTTGCCGGCCCGCGCGGATCTCACCATGCCGATCAACGAAAAGCTCATCGTCGAGCTCTACTCGAAGTGATCGGGACGAAACCGAGGACGATGTCGATGGAAGTGCAGGAAAGCGGGCCGATGCAAGCCGACAGCGTGCTGCAGAGTAACTGGCGCGACCTCATCCGCCCGAAGCGCCTCGAGGTCGACGAACGCAGTCTCACCCCGACCTACGGGAAATTCATCGGCGAGCCCTTCGAACGGGGCTACGGCATCACGGTCGGGAATGCGTTGCGCCGTGTGCTCCTGTCCTCCTTGCAGGGAGCCGCCATCGTGGCGGTACGCGTGCAGGGCGTCCTGCACGAGTTTTCGACGCTTCCTGGCGTGGTGGAGGACGTGACCGACATCGTGCTCAATCTCAAGGAGGTCCGCGTCAAGCTCCATGACGGGGCGACCGAGGAGGTCGCGCATCTGCGGGCTCGGGGAGAGAAGGTGGTCACGGCTGGAGACATCGAGGGCACGTCGCGCGTGGAGATTCTCACGCCCGGGCAGCACATTGCCACGCTCGCCAAGGACGCCGATCTCGACATGGAGCTGGTGATTCGCCTGGGGCGCGGCTATGTCCCCGCCGATCGGAACAAGCGAGACGACGACCCGGTCGGAACGATCCCGCTCGATGCGATCTTCTCGCCGGTGACGAAGGTCAACTTCGTGGTGACGAATGCCCGGGTCGGTCAGCGCACGGATTACGAGCGGCTTACCCTGGAGGTGCACACCGATGGGAGTGTGCGTCCCGAGGACGCCGTGGCATATGCCGCCCGGATCCTGCAGGAACAGCTCGCCATTTTCGTGAACTTCGAAGAGCCGCTTGCGGGCGCGGCAGTTGAGGAGACGGGCGAGCTGCCGCTGAACGAGAACCTGTTCCGTCCGGTGGATGACTTGGAGCTATCCGTGCGCTCGGCGAATTGCCTGCAGAATGCGGACATCCGGTATCTCGGCGAGCTGGTCCAGAAGACCGAGCAGGAGATGCTGAAGACGAAGAACTTCGGCCGGAAGTCGTTGAACGAGATCAAGGAGATCCTCCGCGAGATGGGCCTGTCGCTCGGGATGCACCTCGAGAATTTCCCTGCGCGGGAAGAGCTCGACCGGCGTCGCCTGCAGCGCGAGAAGGAGATGGCTTGAGCCATGCGCCATCGGGTGGCGGGCAAGAAGCTCGGGCGGACGTCGGCGCATCGGACCGCCTTGTTCCGCAATCTCGTGACGGCCGTCCTCCAGTACGAAACCGTGCGAACGACCGACGCCAAGGCGAAGGAGGTCCGGCGGTGGGTCGATCGCATGATCACCCTCGGCAAGCAGGGAACGCTCCACGCGCGGCGGCGCGCGGCGACCGTGATCCGTTCCGAGACCGTCTTGAAGAAGCTCTTCGACGAGATCGCGCCCCGCTATGCCCAGCGGGCCGGCGGCTACACCCGTGTCGTAAAGCTCGGGGTGCGGCCCGGCGACGCAGCGGCGATGTCGGTCGTCGAGCTCGTGGATCGTCCGGGCGGAACGGGCGCTGGAGCGAAGCCGCGACGCGCGCGCAAGGCGGCCCAGCAGCGCAGCGGGGAGGAGGCGACGCGACGGCGCGCGGCGAGCGGCTGACGCGGGCGCGGCGGCGCGTGCCAGGATGAAGCGCCATCTCGATGCGCTCGTCCGGAACGCGCTGACGGAGGCCATTGCGGCCGGCGAGCTGGCCGTCTCGGGGGTGCCGGCCTTTACGCTCGAGTCGCCGAGCGATGCTGCCTTCGGCGATCTGGCCTGCAACGTGGCGATGGTGCTGGCCCGGGAGGCGCGGCGCCCGCCCCGCGCGGTGGCCGACGTCATCCTGCGCCGCCTGCGCGATCCGGATGGGTGGCTGGCCAGCGTCGAGGTCGCGGGTCCCGGCTTCATCAACTTCCGCTTCACGTCCCGCTTCTGGCGTACCCTGCTCGGGGAAGCGCTCGCTGCAGGGGAGCGGTACGGCCGCAGCACGCTCGGGGCAGGGCAGGCGGTCCAAGTCGAGTTCGTGAGCGCCAACCCCACCGGGCCGCTGCACGTCGGCCATGGCCGCGGGGCGGTGGTGGGCGACGTCGTGGCCCGCCTCCTGGATACGGTGGGCTTTGCCGTTGAACGCGAGTATTACGTGAACGACTTCGGACGCCAGATGGACCTCCTCGGGCAGTCGACGCTCGCCCGCTGGCGGGAGCTCCAGGGCGAGCCGCTCGCGCTGCCCCAAGATGGCTATCCCGGCGCGTACCTCGTCGACATCGCGCGGCGGCTGCGGGAGCGACCCGAAGGCGCGACCCTCGGCGAGGCGAGCGAAACGGAGGCCGTGGCGCGTTGTCGGGATTTCGCGGCGGAGGCCTTGCTCGCCGATATCCGCAGCGACCTCGAGCGCTTCGGCGTCCGCTTCGACAACTTCGTGAGCGAGCGGCGCCTCCACGAGGCCGGCTTTCTCGAGAAGGCGCTCGCGGCGCTGCCGGCCGATCTCCTATATGTCGACGACGGCGCGCTCTTCTTTCGCAGTACGGCCTTCGGCGATGACAAGGATCGTGCCGTGCGACGCCAGGGCGGCGTGCCGACGTATTTCGGCGGGGACATGGCGCATTTCTACGCGACGCTCGCACGCGGGTTCTCGCAGCTCGTCATGGTGCTGGGCGCGGACCATCACGGCTACGTGCCACGCCTGCGCGCGATCGTGGAGGCCCTGGGGCACCCCCCCGAGAGGCTCCGTGTCGTGCTGGTGCAGCTCGTGAACTTGACCCGACGCGGCGAGCCGGTGCGCATGGGCAAGCGTGCGGGGGAGTTCGTCACGCTGCGGGAGGTCGTCGACGAGGTCGGGGTCGATGCGGCGCGATTCTTCTTTCTGCTGCGGAAGGCAGACAGCCAGCTCGACTTCGATCTCGAACTGGCCAAACGGCAGAGTGCGGAGAACCCCGTCTTCTACGTCCAGTACGCGTACACGCGGATCGCGGGCGTGCTGCGGCATGCCGCGGAGTGCGGGGTGGAGCCAGAGGCTCGCCCGGACTTGGGGCCGCTGGGCGATGCTGAGGCCGAGTCGCTGCGTACCCTGGCGATCTTCCCCGACGTCGTGGAGCAGGCGGCCCGCACCCTCGAGCCGCACAAAATCGCGTTCTATGCGATGGATGTCGCCGGGACGTTCCACCGCTACTATAATCGGCACCGGGTGATCAGCCCGGACGGCGCGCTCACCCAGGCCCGGCTGGCGCTGATGCGGTGTTACCAGCAAGTGCTGCGGCTCGCGCTCGGGCTGGCTGGCGTCGCGGCACCGGAGCGGATGTGAGCATGACCACTGGGGTACACGGCGGATTGCGGTTCGCGGACAAGGCGGTGATCGCGGTCGCCTGGGTGGCGACCTGTGGGCTCGTCTATCTCTTCGGCTTCTACCTGGGCAAAGGGATGCAGGAGGTCCGCTACGGGAAGGAAGAGCGTATCGTGCGGCTTCCAGTCGAGAGCGAGGTCCCGCCAGCAGGGAGCGGTGCACCGAGGACGCCGAGCTACGAGTTCTACGACAACCTGGCCGGGCACCAGCGGGGTCGGGGAGCGGAGGGGGCTCCGATGGCGCCCGCTCCGGGGCCTGCGGTATCCGGAGCCGGGCCAGCGCCCTCCGTGACGGTCCCCCCCGCGATGCCTGTGCCGACGCTACCCCAGGTTCCGCCACGACCGGCGCCTGGGGGCCCGGCGGAGAGCGCCGTCGGCACCGCGAAACCGGGGGTGAGGCTGGCGCGTCCCACCCCCGGGCCAGGGCAGCCGACGCCGCCAGGGCCGCGGCCCGAGGCCTCCCAGCGGCCGCCTGGCCAGAGCGCGAGCGGTGGCCGAGGATGGACCGTACGCACGCGTCCGCTCCCCAGTCCGGCCGAGGCCGAGGCGCTGGGGGCGCGCCTGCGGGCCCGTGGCTATGCAGCGCGAGTCATGCAGGTGCGGCGCGACGGGAAGCTCGAGTACGTGCTCGTAGTGGGCCGGTACGGCACAGCAGACCAGGCCGGCGAGGTGATGCGCAGGCTCCGCACGGAGGACGGCGTCGCCCAGGTATTCGTTGCTTCGGAATAATCACGACCAGACGAGCATTACGGTGACGGGTGCGGTTTCGCCCTCGCGCGACGAGTTCCTGGCCCACGCCCGGGAGGGCTCGCTCGTGCCCGTGTGGCGAGAAACGCTGGCGGATCTCGAGACGCCTGTCAGCGCCTTCCTGAAGATCCACCGGGGGGCCTATGGGTTCCTGCTGGAGAGCGTGCAGGGCGGAGAACGCTGGGGTCGGTTCAGCTTCCTCGGCACCGAGCCGGCCTGCCTCATCCGGGTGGCGGGGAGCGTGGTCGAGCTTGGTTCGCCCGGTGGGCCGGTCGAACGACGCTCAACGAGCGATCCGATGCAGGTCGTCCGGGATGTCCTCAGGGGCTACCGCCCGCTGACGATGCCAGGGCTCCCGCGCTTTGCGGGAGGTGCTGTCGGCTACGTCGCGTACGACATGGTGCGCACCTTCGAGCGGCTGCCGGCGACGCTTCCGGACGATCTCGGCGTGCCGGAGGCGTTGCTTCTCGTGACCGACACGCTTCTCGTCTTCGACAACGTCGCGCAGACCATCAAGGCGCTCACGCACGCGCGGGTGGGTGCCGAGGGGGCAGCCGCCGCGTGGGAACAGGCCGTTGGCCGGCTCGACGAGCTTCTGGGACGGCTGCGGGGACCCCTGCCGGCACGCCCGCCCCGTCGCCGCCCGGCGTCGTGGGCGCCGCGCGCGAACCTGCAGCCCGTCGAATATCGGCGGCGAGTCGAGCGGGCACAGGAGTACATCCGCGCGGGAGACGTCATCCAGGTCGTGCTGGCGCAGCGCTTCGAGATCCCCCTCGCGGCAGCGCCTTTCGACGTCTACCGTATGCTGCGAACGGTGAATCCCTCTCCCTACATGTTCTTCCTCGCTCTCGGGGATCTCGCGCTGGCGGGGGCTTCGCCCGAGGTCATGGCTCGGGTCGAGGACGGGGTGCTCACCGTTCGCCCGATCGCTGGGACTCGCCCGAGAGGGGAGAGCGAGGACCGGGATGCCGCACTCGAGCAGGAGCTGCGAACGGATCCCAAGGAACGTGCCGAGCACGTCATGCTGGTCGACCTCGGCCGCAACGACGTCGGCAGGGTGTGCATTCCGGGCACGGTCGAGGTGACCGAGCGCTTCGTGGTCGAACGCTACTCCCATGTCATGCATCTGGTCTCGAACGTGCGGGGCCGCCTCCGGCCGGGCATGGACTGTTTCGATGCCTTCCGGGCGACCTTCCCTGCCGGGACGCTGACCGGTGCTCCCAAGATCCGTGCGATGGAGATCATCGAAGAGCTCGAGCCGGTCCGTCGTGGAGTCTACGGCGGGGCCGTCGGCTATTTCGGGTTTTCCGGCGCCATGGACACGGCGATCGCCATCCGCTCCGTGCTTATGCGCGGGGACCGCGCGTGGGTTCAGGCCGGCGCAGGAATCGTCGCCGACTCCGACCCGGCGGCCGAGCACCAGGAATGCGTGAACAAGGCGAGAGCGGTGCTCGATGCCGTCCGTCGTGCCGAGGATCTCCCATGAGCTCCCCCCGGGTGTTGATGATCGACAACTACGATTCCTTTACCTGGAACCTCGTCCAATATCTGGCCGAGCTCGGTGCGGCGGTGGAGGTGCAGCGCAACGATGCCCTCACGCTGGACGACATCGAGCGGCTCGCGCCCGACGCCATCGTGATCTCGCCGGGGCCCTGCACCCCGCAGCAGGCGGGAATATCGGTGGCTGCGGTCACGCGCTTTGCCGGTCGGATCCCTGTCCTGGGCGTGTGCCTCGGTCATCAAGCCATCGGGGCCGCGTTCGGGGCGCAGATCGTGCGTGCGACGCGCATCATGCATGGCAAGACCTCGCCGATTTACCACGATGGGACAGGGGTGTTCGCGGACCTGCCGAACCCCTTCGAAGCGACGCGCTACCACTCGCTGGTGATCGACCCTCCGACGCTTCCGAGTTGTCTCGTGCGTCACGCATGGACGGCCGAGGGGGAGGTCATGGGGGTTCGCCACGTCCAGCATGCCGTGGAGGGCGTACAGTTCCACCCCGAATCGATTCTCACGGAAGTCGGCAAGCCGCTCCTCGCGAACTTCCTGCGGCGACTCGGCCGGACCTCGGACGCCGCGTGACGCCACAGCTCGCCATTGCTCGGCTCGTCGAGCGAAGGGGTTTCAGCGAGGACGAGACTGCGGCGCTCTTCGGCGCGATGCTCGCAGGCGCGGCGACTCCGGCGCAGATCGGGGCCATCCTGGCCACGCTGCGGGCGAAGGGGGAGACGGCGGCCGAGCTGACCGGGATCGTGCGGACGCTGCGCGCCCGCGCCACGCCAGTGCCGGACGTTCCAGCCCAGGCGATCGATACCTGCGGAACGGGTGGGGATGGAGGCGGCACCTTCAACATCTCGACCGCGGTCGCGCTCGTCACTGCAGCATGCGGGGTGCCGGTCGCGAAGCACGGGAACCGGGCGATCAGCAGCCGCAGCGGGAGCACCGATGTGCTGGAGGAGCTGGGCGTGGTGGTCGAGCTTCCTCCCGAGGCGCTCGGACGGTGCGCACGCACGTTGGGAATCGTCTTTTTGCATGCGCCGGCGCTGCACCCTGCGCTCGGGCAGCTCGCCGGGCCGCGGCGCGAGATCGGCGTGCGTACCGCGCTCAACGTCGCTGCCCCGCTGGCGAACCCCGCAGGCGTGCGGCGCCAGATCGTGGGCGTCGCGAGCTCGGGCCTGGTCCCGGTGCTGGCCGAGGTGCTGTCCCGCGTGGGTTGCGACCGGGCCTGGGTGGTGCACGGGGCGGGAGGCCTGGACGAGCTCGGCCTCTCGGGGCCATCGATCGTTGCCGAGGTGATCGGTCGCCAGATCCGGACGACCACGGTCCGTCCAGCCGATGCGGGCCTTCCCGAACGGCCACACGACGAATCGCTGGATGCGGCGACCCCCGCAGCGTCGGCGGCTTGCATCCGCGCCGTGCTGGACGGTGCGCCGGGAGCGCCGCGAGACATCGTCTGCCTGAACGTCGCGGCGGCGCTCGTCGTGGCCGGGGCAGTGACGGATCTCCGGAGCGGGGCGAAGCGTGCTGAGGCCGCGCTCGATCACGGTACGGCCCGGGCGCTGCTCGATCGTCTGGTCGCCTTCACGCGCGCCGAGGCAGCTGAGGCCAGCGGACGAGGGACGGGATGAGTCGCGCCTCGATCCTCGACGAGATCCTCGCCGAGAGCCGTGCCCGCGTGGCCGCCGCGCGGCGATCGGTATCCGAGGGGGATCTGCGCGCCCACCCGCGGTTCGCCGAGCCGCGACGCGGTTTTCGCGCGAGGCTTGCGGCGGCATGCCCTCCAGCGGTGATCGCGGAGATCAAGCGGGCGTCGCCATCGCGCGGGCGGATCCGCGAGCACTTCGATCCGGTCGTGCATGCGCGAGCCTACGAGGCCGCTGGCGCGGTGGCGCTCTCGGTGCTGACGGAACCCCGGTGGTTCGAGGGGGCCCTGGAGCATCTGGCGGCCGCGCGCGCAGCGACGAGCCTTCCCTGCCTGCGCAAGGACTTCCTCGTGGATCCCTACCAGGTCATTGAAGCGCGGGCATGGGGGGCCGATGCGGTGCTGGTCATTGCCGCGGCAGGCGACACAGCCCGCAACGGCGAGCTCCTGGCGGCAGCGGCGGAGGTCGGCCTGGACGCCCTGGTCGAAGTCCACGACGCCACGGAGCTCGCGTGGGCACGGGAGATGGGAGCGACGCTGATCGGGGTGAACAACCGGGATCTGCGCACCTTCGCCACGTCGCTGGAGGTCACCGAGCAGCTCGCACACGCTGTGCCGCCGGGAGCGCTCCTGGTAGCCGAGAGCGGTATGCACACGGCGGGCGACGTGAAGCGCATGGTCGCTGCCGGCGCGCACGCGGTGCTGGTGGGCGAAGCCCTCATGCACGCGCCCGATCCCGGGGTGGCGCTGCGGGCGCTGCTCGCAGGCGTGTGACGGTAGCCCCGTGGCGGTGCGCGTGAAAATTTGCGGTGTGCGGACGCTGAGCGACGCCCTCGCCGCAGCGAGCGCGGGTGCGGATTTTCTCGGGTTGAACTTCCACCCCCCGAGCCCCCGGTGTGTCGACCGCGATACGGCGCGGGCGATTGTCCAGGCGGTTCCCGACACGGCCTGTGTGGGGGTCTTCGTAGACCGGCCGGCCGCCGACATCGTGGCGATCGTCCGGGAGGTGGGCCTGGCTGCCGTGCAGCTGCACGGCAACGAGGCGCCGGCGGCGTGCCGTGGACTCGGCTGTCGCACGATCAAGGCGCTGCGGGCCCGGCCGGGCGCTGATCTGCCTGCCCTCGCCGCGGCCTACGAGACCGACTGGTTGCTGCTGGATGCCTGGGTCGAAGGGATTCCGGGGGGCACGGGAGTTGCGGTCGACCTGGCCATGGTCCGCGGGTTGCCGCGGGAGCGGCTGTTTCTCGCGGGCGGACTGCGTGTCGACAACGTTGCGGAGGTGGTACGACAGGTGCGGCCGTTCGCGGTCGACGTGGCGTCGGGAGTCGAGCGAGCCCCGGGGATCAAGGACCATGAAAGCATCGCAGAGTTCATCCGCCGCGCGAAAACTGCCTGACCGACACGGCCATTTCGGCGTGTACGGGGGCCGCTACGTGGCCGAGACCCTCATGCCCGCGCTGCTCGAGCTCGAGGCGGCGTGGAGGGGGCTCGCGCGCGATCGCGAGTTCCGAGCGGAATTCGCACGCTGGCTCGCCGACTACGCGGGACGGCCAACGCGACTCTATCATGCACGGAGACTCTCCGAGCGGCTCGGCGGTGCGCAGATCTGGCTCAAGCGCGAGGATCTGCTCCATACCGGCGCGCACAAGATCAACAACACGATCGGCCAGGCCCTCGTGGCGCGGCGTCTCGGCAAGCGGCGGCTCATCGCCGAGACCGGGGCGGGTCAGCATGGAGTCGCGACGGCCACCGTGGCTGCTCTGTTCGACATGCGCTGCGAAGTGTTCATGGGGGCCGAGGACGTGCGGCGCCAGAGTCTCAACGTGTTCCGCATGAAGCTTCTGGGAGCCGATGTTCGCGTGGTGGAGAGCGGCTCGCAGACCCTCAAGGACGCGATGAACGAGGCGCTCCGCGAGTGGATCGCCCGCGTCGAGGACACCTTCTACGTCATCGGCACCGCGGCGGGACCGCACCCCTATCCGCTCATGGTGCGGGAGTTCCAGGCGGTGATCGGCGCGGAAGCGCGCCGCCAGATCCGGCGATCGACAGGGCGGCTTCCCGACGAGGTCATCGCCTGTGTCGGTGGCGGCTCCAACGCCATCGGGATCTTCCACGCCTTCCGCAACGACCCGGGAGTGGCCCTGATCGGTGTGGAAGCCGCCGGGCGTGGTCTGGCCACCGGCGAGCATGCAGCCTCGCTCACGGCAGGGCAGGTGGGGGTTCTCCACGGCAACAAGACCTATCTGCTCCAAGACGAAACCGGCCAGATTCGCAATGCCCATTCCATTTCGGCGGGCCTCGATTACCCCGGGGTTGGTCCCGAGCATGCCTGGCTCCGAGACAGCGGGCGGGCGCAGTACGTCACCGTGACCGACGACGAAGCTGTCGAAGCTTTGCGCCTTCTCACGGCGACGGAAGGCATCATTCCAGCCCTGGAGAGCGCCCACGCCGTGGCGCATGCGATTCGAGTCGCGCCACGCATTTCCCCGCAGCGGATTCTTCTCGTCAACCTTTCCGGCCGGGGGGACAAGGACATGAATACCGTCGCTGCCCATCTTGGCGTTCCGCTGTCGTGAACCGGCTCGCCGCGGTATTTCATCGGGTCCGCGATCGCGGGCAGGCCGCGCTCGTGCCCTTCCTCACCGCCGGGGATCCGGATCTCGCCCTCTCGCGCGAGCTGGTCCGGGCTGCCGTGGACGCGGGCGCTGACATTCTCGAGCTCGGCGTGCCGTTCTCGGATCCGATGGCGGATGGTCCGGTGCTTCAGCGCGCGGCCACGCGAGCCCTCGCTGCAGGGACGACGGTCCCGCGGGTGCTCGAGCTCGTGGCCGAGCTTCGCCGCGAGGTGGCGGTGCCCATCGTCCTCTTCGGATATTTCAACCCGTTCTTCCGCTACGGCGTGGAGGCACTGGCCCGTGACGGTGCCCAGGCCGGTGTGGACGGCATACTCTGTGTGGACCTGCCGCACGAAGAAGCCGCCGAGCTTCGCGGCGCGGTGCGGCGCCAGGGGCTGGATCTGATCGCCCTCCTCGCGCCCACCACGCCGCTCGATCGGGCGCGTCGGATCGCTGCGGCAGCCAGCGGCTTTCTCTACTTCGTGTCCGTGCTCGGGGTGACCGGCGGACGGTCCGCGCTGCCCGCCGAGCTTCCCCGCCGCGTCGCCGCCGTGCGCACGGTGACCGATCTGCCGATCGGCGTAGGATTCGGGGTGCAGCAGCCCGAGCAGGCGGCATGGGTGGCCGGCTTCGCAGATGCGGTCATCGTCGGCAGTGCGATTGCCGCCCGACTCGAGGGACTGCCACCAGCTGCCCGGCCGGCAGAATGTCGGCGCTTTCTTGCCTCGTTGCGTGATGCCATGCGGTCGGCGAGGCGTTCGGGGGTGTAGCGCGCCTCGTGGACTCGTACGCGGACGCGGTCGCCTGGTTGGAAGCTCTCCAAAGCCGGCGAGGGTGGGACCTGAAGCTCGAGCGCATGCACGCCGCGTGCGCCATTGTCGGATCGCCGCAGCGGAGCTTCGGCGTCCTGCATGTGGCCGGGACGAACGGGAAGGGCTCGACGGCCGCCTTCGCCGAATCGGTGTTGCGAGCGTCCGGGGTGCGCACCGGCCTCTACACCTCGCCGCATCTCGTCGACTTCGCCGAGCGGATCCGGGCTGGTGGCGGCTGTATTCCGCCAGAGGTCGTCGTGGCGCTGGTGGACGAGCTGCGGGCGGCGCTGGATGGCGCTGGGCTTGAGTTGACCTACTTCGAGCTGGCCACGCTGCTCGCCTTCGTGTGGTTCGCTCGGATCGGAGTCGAGCTGGCCGTAATCGAGGTGGGGCTGGGCGGACGGCTCGATGCTACCAATGTCGTCGAGCCTCTGGCGTGTGCCGTGACCAGCATCGCCCTCGATCATGAAGCCTGGCTGGGATCGACGCTGGAAGCGATCGCTGCGGAAAAAGCGGGCATCCTGAAGGCGGGGGTACCGGCCGTGACGGGTCGGCTCGAGCCAGCCGCGGCCCGGGTGGTGGCTGATCGGGCGGCTGCGGTCGGAGCACCACTCCTGCGAGCAGGGATCGATTTCACCCTCGAGGGACCGGACGACGCGCTGGTGTTTCTCGGCCCTGCAGGGCTCGTGTGGGATGGTCTCCGTCTTGGGCTGCGAGGTGCCGTGCAGCGGCGGAATGCCGAGGTGGCCCTTGGTATGCTCGCCTGTATCCGGAACGCGCGGCCTGCCTCGCCCGAGGCAGTGCGCCGCGGGCTCGCTGGTGCCGCCTGGCCGGGCCGACTGGCGATCGTGTCCGAGGCCCCCCTGCTGCTGCTCGACGGAGCACACAACCTGGCAGGCGTCGAGGCGCTGACCAGAGAGCTGCCCACGATCGTGGGAAAGCGGCCGGTGACCGTCGTCCTGGCCGTGATGGCCGACAAGCCAGCGAGCGAGATCGCGCGACGGCTCGCGCCGTTGGCGAGCCGCGTGGTGCTCACACGCGTCGGACCACGGAGCGCCGACCCCGGGGGGCTCGCGGCGGCGATACCCCCGGGCCCTGCGATCGTGGTCGAGCCGGATCCCCATGTGGCGATCCAGCACGCGCTGACCTCTACCCCCCCCGGCGAGGCGATCCTCGTGACGGGATCCTTGTTCCTCGTCGGCGCGGCGTACGCGGTCGTGGGTGGTCGGCACGCTCGTCTGTTCGAACCCTGGTACGGATGGGGCGGAGTTGGTAGAGGCCCGCAGCCATGAGAGCGGAAGCTTGTCCGCAGAGACGCGGAGCACTGCTCGGGGTGCTCGCGGTTCTCGTGGCGGCAAGCGCTCCATCGCGGAGCGGTGCGGAGCCAGTGCCGACGCTGACCGTCCGGTCGCTCCCGGGATTGCTGCCGGCCACGGACATCGTGCTGCGCACGCGGCCGGAGGCGAGGGTGGTCGATCGCACGCCTGGGGCCCGCCCACCCGTGCCCGGCCAGGGGCCGGCGAGCATCGGCGAGACCTTCGCCAACGAAATCACGGTCGTCCTTCCCGAGATCGCGATCGCCCGGCAGACGGCGATCGAGGTCAACGACGATCTGGTCAGCGCCATTCGCGTGTTTCCCGATGCCCAGGGGGCGACAGTTGTCGTGTTCGTGCGCCAGCCGGTCGGGTACACGGTGTCGCGTCCGAGCGCCCTCGGCGAGGTCACGATTGCACTGCGCGGTCGGGGGCCTCAGGGAGGAGCCCGGGCAGGTCCTAGGCGTGAGCTCGGGGGCCGGGCAGGCACCGAGGTGGCTCTGGACGCGGAGTCGCTCGCGTATGACCAGGCGACGGACACGGTGATCGCGCGGGGGAGCGTGTCGCTGACGCGCGGCGACGTCACGCTCCGCGCAGACGAGATTCGCTATGCCCGGGAAAGTGGAGTGGCGGAAGCCCGGGGCAACGTGGTGCTGATCGGTCCCGAGGGCACCATGAGCGGCGAGATGGCGAGGCTCGACGTGAACGACGAGACCGGCTGGGTGCAGCATGCCTCGGCCGACCTCGTTGCGAGCGGCTACCGTCTGGAGGCACTCCGCCTGGAGAAGGGGGTGGGGGCTCGCTACGCGATCGACGATGGCGTGTTTACCACGTGTCGCTGCGGCGGCCTGGAGAAGCCGTCGTGGAGTCTGGCCTGCAAACGCACCGACGTCGATCTCGGTGGCATCGGTGTGGCGCGCGGCGCCCAGTTCCGTATCAAGGACACGCCGATTCTCTGGATGCCGCTCCTGCCATTCCCCGCCAATACGGATCGACAGACGGGGTTTCTCATGCCTCGGCTGGGGTTCTCGAACCGGCGAGGTGTCCAATACGAACAGCCCTTTTTCTGGGCCATCGACCCGAGTCGCGATCTGACCATGGCGCTCGACGTCGAGACCGAAGCGCGGCTCGGAGCCATCGCCGAGTATCGCTACGTGCGTTCGCGCGAGACGCAGGGCCACTTCACGGTCGCGTACTACAACGAAGCAATTCGCGGCCGTCCGGAAGGGACGATCGCGCTCACCCCCGAGCAGCTCGACATTCCGGAGCACCGCTTCGTGTTCGCCGGCCGCCATGACGCCCCGTTCCTCTGGGACAGCCACCACTATCTCGATCTGTTCGCCGTCAGCGACGACCAGTTCCTGCGCGAAATCGACAACTTCACCGCCAGTGCTGGCGCCAGTGTCGCATTGCGGACCACACCGTACACGCGATCGCGAACGGGAGTGCTCAAGACGTGGTCCGGTGGTCTGGCTCTGCTCGACGTGAGCTATTTCCAGGATCTGGTCGATCCGCGGAGCACGACCCCGCAGCGTCTTCCGCAGGCTCGGGCCGAGCATCGCCTGGGACTATTCGACGGCCGCGTCGTCGCCAGGGTCGCGGCGGAAGGCGTCGACTTCCAGCGGCAGGAGGGCTTCGATGGCGTGCGTGGCGATCTCATGCCCGAGCTCTTCGTGCCCTTCCGCGCCGGACGGGTGTTGCATGGCTCGTTCACGGGGCGGCTGCGGGAGACGGCGTATGCGCTGACGAATACCGACCCCCTGGGGCTCTTCGTGCCGCACGATTGCCTGCGGGTTCCCGGGCGGAAAGGCACGAGGGTCGTGTGCGATCCCACGGTTCCGCTGACACCCGCGGAACTGCGGCGGGCACAGCCGGTCGCCGGGGGCATCACGGAATACCGGACGCCACGTCAGGGGGTGCCGGCTTTGGATTCGACCGAGACCCGCGAGCTCGCCGAGGTCCGGGCCCGTCTGGGCACCGAGCTCGCCCGCGTTTACGACTTTCCCTATCTGGGGCTCAGCCGGGTCCGGCATTCCGTTGAGCCCGAAATCCGTTGGCTGTACGTTCCCCCCGTCGCCAGCCAGCAGGTGGAGCGACGCGGGCGCCCAGTGGTGTTTCAGAACGGCTTCGTGACGAGCGATGCCTTCGTCACCCGCCGGTATCTCTTCGACGAGGTCGACGCCATCAACCGGCGCAACTTCTTGTCCTGGGGCCTCGTCACCCGCGTGCTCGGACGCGGCGGATCGTTGGGCTCCGCGGCGCTCGGCGCGGAGGACGAGTCGGACGACGGGGCCGAGGCGGACGATGCCGCGGAGGATGGCCTGGCGGAGAGCCCGGCAATGCCTGCAGCGTCAGGACGCCCGCCGCTGGGAGCTTCCCGCGAGTTGCTGCGCTTCGGCCTCTGGCACGGCTACGACGTCTCGCGCAGCTTGCAGCAGGACGGCAAGCATCTGAGCGATATCGACGTGGGGATCCGGGTCACACCGTCGGAGGTGTTCGGCCTGACATACGACACGACATGGAGTGTCTCCGGACGCGAGCTGGTGGGCCAGGCGCTGGGGCTCGTGCTGCGCGAGCCAGGTTGGGTGCCACGGCCAGGCAATCCCTTCCAGGCCCCGACCTCGCTTGCGGTCGCGTACAACAACGTGCGGGCCCAGACAGCCGGGCTCGAGGGCCTGCCGCTGGCTGCGGGCTTCACGCGCCAGGCAGCGGAAGATGTGAACGGCGGGATCTACCTGCGACTCGGCGATTACGTGGGGTTCCAGTTCCTCGCTCGCTACGATCTCGACGGTGGGACCTATGTCGGAAGCGATGGTAGGGCGCGGGAGTTCGGTCCAGGCTTCCTCGAGCGGGATTACCTTCTCCGTCTCATTTCACGCTGCAACTGTTGGGCAGTGGATGTCGGTCTGGCCGATCGCGCGAATCCGGACGAGCGGCTGTTTCGCGTGCAGCTCGCCTTGCTCGGCCTTGGCTCCTTTGGCCAGGGGCCGGGCACGCACTTCGTGGGACTCGGAGGACTCGAGCAGTTCGGGTACCAGCGACCCGGGGGGTCCCGCCGGATTGCCTGGTGACCAGCGCGGGGAGACGTTAGGATCGCGGCATGCGTCTGTTGGTGACCGGTGCCGCGGGATTCATCGGGACCACCTTCAGTCGCCAGGCGCTCGGGCGGCTTCCCGGCGCGCCGGCGGTCGAACGCCTGGTCGCGGTGGATTTGCTCACCTATGCCGGTAACCTGGCGAACATCGCCGACCTCGCGCAGGACGCCCGTTTCCGGTTCGTGCGGGCGGATATCGCGGATCGCGAGCGGATCGCGGCGCTGCTGGCCGAGGAGGTAATCGATGTCCTCGTCAACTTCGCTGCGGAATCCCATGTCGATCGCAGCATCGTCGATGCAAGCTCGTTTCTGCACACGAACGTGCACGGGACGATCGCGCTCCTCGAGGCGGCACGGGCCTATGGGAGGCTGCGACGGTTTCTCCAGGTGTCGACCGACGAGGTGTACGGGACGATCGCGCGGGGGCGTGCCAGGGAGGACGCGCCGCTGCGGCCCTCGAGTCCGTATGCCGCCAGCAAGGCCGCAGCCGACGCGTTCGCGCAGGCGTGGGCCACGACCTACGGCATTCCGGTGACCGTGACCCGGTGTTCGAACAACTACGGGCCGTACCAGTTCCCCGAGAAGCTGATCCCCCTGTTCGTGACCAACGCTTTCGCGGGCGAGCCGCTGCCGCTGTACGGCGATGGCAAGCAGGTCCGCGACTGGATCCACGTCGAGGATCACTGTCTCGCTCTCTGGCACGTCCTGGGCCTCCCCGTGTGCCCCGGGGAAGTGTTCCACGCCAGCGCTGGCGCCGAGCGCACGAACGCCGAGGTCACGGAGGCCATCCTGCGCCTGACGGGACGGCCTGCCGATCTGGTACGCTGCGTTGCCGATCGGCCGGGACACGACCGGCGCTACGCGCTCGATGCGTCCAAGCTGCGCGCGACCGGCTGGGCGCCGCGGCGCTCCTTCGAGGAGGGCCTGGCGGACACCGTGGCCTGGTATCGGGAGAACCGCGCCTGGTGGGAGGCCGTGAAGAGCGGTGCGTACCGCGAATACTATGCCCGGATGTACGGCCATCGGCTCGGCGAGGGAGTGCGCTGAGCCATGCGCGTGCTGGTAACGGGCGTCGGAGGATTCGTTGGACCGTGGGTCGCCGAGGCCCTGCGCGCGAAGGGTCATACCGTCTGCGGTCTGGGGCGGCAGGCTCCGGCGGCCGGGCTCCAGCAGGCGGAGGAGCGCTTCCGTGTCGCGGACATCACCGACCCGGCCGCGGTCGAGGCAGCAGTGGTGGACCTCGTGCCGGATGCCGTGGTGCACCTGGCGGCATGGACGGACGCGGCGGCCGCCGAGCGAGCGATCGAGGGGGCGTATCGCGCGAATCTCGGCGGCACGCTCGTCCTCCTCGCGACGCTCCGCGCGCACCGTCCGAGGGCCCGCTTCCTGCTCGCGAGCAGCGCCCTCGTCTACGGCGCGATCCAGCAGGACGAGCTCCCGGTGGCCGAGACGGTGCCCCTGCGGCCTACGGGGATCTACGGTGCCAGCAAGGCAGCAGCGGAAATTGCCACCTTGCAGTGGGGGCGGGCCTACGACCTCGATGTGGTCGTGGCTCGTCCGTTCAACCATACCGGCCCCGGCCAGCGCGCGGAGTTCGTGTGCGCCGCGATCGCGGAGCAGCTCGCCGAGATCGAGGCGGGACGCCGCGATCCCGTCCTCCGAGTGGGCAATCTCGATCCGGTGCGCGATTTCCTGGATGTGCGAGACGTGGCTGCCGGCTACGTGGCCCTCCTGGAGCGGGGACGGCGTGGCGAGGTGTACAACCTATGCTCCGGGGAGGGGGTGAGCATCGCGGAGATCGTCGCGCTTTTCCGCACCCTCGCCCTGGTTCCCGTCCACGTGCGGTCGGAGCCGGGCCGCCGGCGTGCGCTCGACGTGGAGCGCGTGGTCGGCAGCCATGCGCGCGTCACGGCCGACACCGGGTGGGTTCCGCGCATTGTGCTCCGCGATACGCTGCAGGTCGTGCTGGACGACTGGCGCCGGCGGGTGCAGGCCATGCCTGGCCGCTGAGCACGGGCGGGAGGATCGTCGAGCCTGGCCTTGCTTGCCGGCCTGAACCCCCGCCGGTACACTGCCGGGTCGGGCATGGACTTCCCGCAGCGCAGCTTCGAGCACCTGCTCCTCGAGCAGGGGCGGGTGTCGCCGGAGGACCTGCGCAAGGTCAAGCGCCTGCAGGCCGAGCGGGGAGAGCGGCTCGAGCGCTTGTTGCTCGATCTGGGCTTCCTGTCCGAGGACGATCTGCAGCCGCTGCTCTCGGCCTGGCACGGCGTGCCCGCGGTGGGTCGCAAGGAGTTTCCCGTGGAGGCCGTCCCACTGGGCCCCGTGAGCCTCAAGTACCTGCGACGGGCCCGTGTGCTCCCGCTTGCGCAGCAGAACGGCACCCTCGTGGTGGCGATGGCGGACCCCGGAGACTGGTACGCGATCCAGGGGCTGCAGGTGGCGACCGGGCTCGACATCGAGCCGCGGCTGGCGCGCGAACGCGATATCCTCGAGTGTCTCGACGCCGCTTATGGGGGGGCGGCGGCGGCGGAGGGCGGCACGAATGGCAGCGGTGCCGAGAGCGAGATCGAGTTTCTGGGCGACGACGAGGAGGACGTCGATCACCTGCGCGACCTCGCGAGCGAGGCACCGGTCATTCGTCTCGTGAACAACATCATCAACCGCGCCGTCGAGCAGCGCGCCTCCGACATTCACATCGAGCCCTTCGAGCAGGAACTCAAGATTCGCTACCGCATCGATGGCGTGCTGCACGATGTCGAGACGCCGCCACGCCGGCTCCAGGCAGCGATCGTCTCGCGCATCAAGATCATGGCGAAGCTCAATATCGCCGAGCGGCGCCTGCCACAGGACGGGCGGATCAAGCTGCGCCTCATGGGCAAGGAGATCGACCTCCGCGTGTCGACGCTGCCCACCCTGTTCGGGGAAAGCGTCGTCCTGCGCATCCTCGATCGCTCGAGCATCGTCGTCGATCTCCATGCGCTGGGCTTTCCTGCGGACACGCTCGCGGATTTCGAGCAGCTGATCCAGCGGCCCTACGGAATGATCCTCGTGACCGGACCGACCGGGAGTGGCAAGACGACCACGCTCTACGGCGCTCTCGACAAGATCAACTCGCCCGAAAAAAAGATCATCACGATCGAGGATCCGGTGGAGTACCAGCTCTTCGGCGTCAATCAGATCCACGTGAAGCCGCAAATCGGGTTGACCTTCGCGAACGGTCTGCGCTCCATCGTGCGCCAGGATCCGGACGTGATCATGGTCGGGGAGATCCGCGATGCGGAGACCGCGGAAATCGCCATTCAAGCGGCGCTCACCGGGCATCTGGTTTTCTCGACTCTGCACACGAACGACGCCGCGGGGGCCGTGTCACGCCTGCTCGAGATGGGCGTCGAGCATTACCTCCTGGCGTCCTCGTTGCTTGGCGTGCTGGCCCAACGCCTGGTGCGCCGAGTCTGTCTGCGCTGCCGCACGCTGGTCGATCTGCCGGCCGAGGTCCGGCGCGAGATTGCCGGTGGAACCACCGACCCCTTCCAGGTCTACGAGGGCCGTGGCTGCGAGGAGTGCGCCGGGACCGGCTATCGCGGACGCACGGGCATCTACGAGCTGCTGCCCATGACCGATGCGGTCAAGCAGCTCGTGCTGCAGCGCGCCTCGGCGGGCATGATCCGCGAGGCAGGGATCAAGCAGGGGATGCGGACCCTGCGAGACGACGGCTGGCGAACGGTTCGTGCCGGCGTGACGACGGTAGGGGAGGTGGTGCGCGTGACCCAGGACGAGGTGTAGCCCCGTTGGCGCACAGGCCACGACTGAAGCATCGCGGCGTGTGTCCGTCCAAGGGAACGGTGAGGCGAGACGACTCGATGGCCGGTCGACGCGCCCTCGCGCATGCGACCGTGATGGTTCCCGCCAGTGGCAGTCCGGGACGCCCGTCCGCCAGGCAGGAGTGGGAGGCCTGAGGGTGGCGCAGTTCCAGTACCGAGCGGCCGACCCCGAGGGCAAGGTCGTGGAAGGCACGATGGAGGCCGCGGAGGCGGCCCTCGTCGTGGCGCGGCTGCAGGACCGCGGATTGATCCCGATTCGCATCGGAACAGTGGGTCCACGTCGCCCGGCAGCGGCGGGAGCCAGCCGCCGGCTGGCGATGCCGGCGCTCCCGGGCTTGCGGCGGGGCCCCGGCAGCCGGGATCTCCTCGTCGTCACCCAGGAGTTGTCCACCCTCCTCGGGGCGGGACTCCCACTCGATCGCAGTCTGGCGACGCTCGTCGAGCTCGCGGACAACGCGGAGCTCAAGACGATTCTCGGCGAGGTGCTGGCGTCCGTGCGTGGAGGCAAGTCCCTGGCCGAGGCGCTCGGGCAGCATCGCTTCTTTCCCCCGTTGTACGTGAACATGGTGCGGGCAGGGGAGGTCGGGGGGTTTCTCGAGCAGGTGATGCAGCGACTGCTCGAATACCTCGAGCGGGCCCAGGCATTGCGTGACGAGGCCCGTTCGGCGTTGGCCTATCCGATCGTCCTCACCGGTGCCATGGGACTCTCGATGCTCGTGCTGTTGACCTACGTCCTGCCCAAGTTCACCGCGCTGTTCGCCGACCTGGGGCGGACGCTGCCACTGTCGGCGCGCCTTGTCATGGGGATATCGGAAGCGATTCGCGGCTACTGGTGGGTGGGGGTGCTCGTGCTTGTCGTGGGGAGCATCGCCTTCCGTCGCTGGCTGGGTACTCCCCGTGGACGGTGGGCCTTCGATCAATGGAAGCTGCGCGTCGCCGTCGTGGGGCCGGTGCTCCGCAAGATGGAGGCGGCGAAGATCGCGCGGACGCTGGGCACCTTGCTGCGCAGCGGCGTGCCGATGATTCAGGCCCTGGGGATCGTCAAGGAGATCGCCGGGAACCAGGTGGTCGGCCGGGCGCTCGGCGAAGTGGAGGTGGGCGTGCGCGAGGGCTCCGGCGTGGCCGAGCCGCTGGCGCGCTCCGGGGCCTTCCCGCCGCTCGCCATTCAGATGATCGCGGTTGGCGAAGAGACAGGAAAGCTCGACGAGATGCTCATTCGGGTGGCGGAGTATTTCGACCGGGAAGTCCGGGTCCGCGTGCAGCAGCTCACGCGGCTGCTCGAGCCGGTGCTCATCCTGGTCATGGGCGTCGCCGTCGGCTTCGTCGTGGTATCCATGCTCTCGGCCATTTTCAGTGTGAACGACTTGCCGTTGTGACGAGGATTTCCTGACCATGCCAAGAACACGCACAGGACAGGCGGGCTTTACCCTCATCGAGATCATGGTCGTGCTCGTGATCATCGGGCTGCTGATGGCGCTCGTCGGGCCGAACCTGATCCGGCGCTCGGAGGTGGCGAAGACCCAGGCGGCGACAATCCAGATCGAGCAGCTGGGCACGGTGCTCGACACCTTCCGGCTCGATGTGGGGAGATATCCCACGACGCAGGAGGGGCTCGCTGCGCTCATGGCCCCGCCCCCAGGTCTCGTCCGCTGGAACGGGCCCTATCTCAAGAAGGCTGTGCCGAACGATCCTTGGGATCGTCCGTACGTCTACCGCAGCCCTGGCGAGGGTGGTCGCCCCTACGACCTTTACTCGCTCGGTGCCGACGGCGCGCCTGGCGGTACCGGCGATGCACGGGACATCACGAGCTGGGGAGGGGATAGCGGGTGAGCGGCGGTCCGCATCGCTGCGCGGGCCGGGCGGGCGGCTTCACCCTCATCGAGGTCGTAGTCGTGCTGGTCATCATCGCCATCGGGGTCACGCTCGCTGTGCCGATGATGGAAGCCGGCTTTGATGCCCGAGAAGTGCGCCGTGCGGCACGACAGATCGCGTCCAGCATGCACCACTGTCGCGTGGAGGCGCTGGCCCGATCGGCGCCCCAGGAGCTGGTGATCGACGCCGAGCGGAACACGATTGCCACGAGCGATTGGGGCCGGTGGGCGGTCCTCACCGATCGCGCCGTCATCGAGCGAGTCGACGGTGGCCGACCCCTGGGCAACGGGACCGTGCAGGTGCTGTTTTTTCCCAACGGAAGCACCAGCGGCGCCAGTGTGGTTGTGGCGAGCCGCCGTGACCGGACGCGCGATCGGCTGCGCGTGTCCGTCGATCCCCTGATCGGCACCGTCCGTGTCGAGGACGCCACATGAGCGGGGCCGGGCGGCAGCGAACCGAGCAGGCCCGCCAGCCGAGGCGCCGGCCCGCGGGGTTCACGCTGCTCGAGATCGCGGTCGCGCTGGCGATTCTCGGCGTGGGCATGGTCGCTTGCATGCAGATCTTCGGCGGCAGTCTGCGGCTGGAGGAGCGATCAGCCCGAGAAGGGCGTGCCGCCCTGTACGCTCGAGGGCTCATGGACGAGCTGCTCGTCCGACCGCCCGACCGGCTCCGCGATGGAGAGGAGATCCGGCCCCCCACCGCTGACGGGTTTCGTGCACGCCGGCTCGTTCGCGTGGCAGGGGCTGCCGAGGGTGTTGCACAGCATGAATTCGCCTTCCAGAGCGATCTGGTGCTGCGCTACCTCGAAGTCGAGGTGGCCTGGCAGGAGGGGGCGGCAGCGCGCACCTACGCTCTGCGCAGCATGAGGATCACGCCCGCCGATGAGTGAGCACGGCGCACGCGGCGGGTTCACGCTGCTCGAGGTCGTGCTCGCCATGACCGCCATGGCGCTGGTGGCGGCGATCACCTACGGGGTCTTCCACCTCGGCATCCGCGCTGTCGAACGTGGGGAGATCGCCGTGGTCACGGCGCAGCGGCTCCGCGCGACGAGCGATGTCTTCATCCGGCAGGTGAAGTCGGCCGTGGCGTATCCTGCCCGCAACGAGGATGACGAGGTCTACCCCTACTTCTTCGGCTCGCCGACGACGATGACTTTCGTGACCGCGGCGGGTCTGGTCGGGGGCGGCAGTCTCGCGCGGGTGTCCTACCGGATCGAGAGCGATCCGCCGCGCCTGGTGCTCGCCGAATCCCCGTTCTTCTCGCCCGATACCCTGGGCCGGGATTCCTTCGATCCGGTCGGCGAGCGAGAAGCCGTGCTGCTCGACGGGTTCGCGCGAGCCGAGTTCCGCTATCTGCTCTTCGATGGTGCGGACTACGAGTGGCGGCGAGCCTGGGATGCACGGGAGGAGGAATTGCTGCCCGTGGCGGTCGGTGTCACGATCGAGGGGCTTCCAGGGAGCGATGCGGGGACGTGGGGCCAGGAGGTTCCCCTCATGGCCGCCACCTATAGCGAAACCTCGGGGGAGGTCGACGAGGACGACATAGCAGAGCGCCTGCACGGCCTGGAGCTCATGGGGCGCGGTGGCGGTGGCAGCGCGGCGGGAGACGAGAACGCTGGCGGGGACGACGTCGAGCCCGACGGCGAAGATGGGGAGGAGGACGACGAGCCATGAGAGTGCGGCGCCCGAGACGCACCCGCGGCGCGGCGCTCCTGCTCGTGCTCTGGGTTTTCATGGTCCTCGGCGTCCTAGCACTGGATTTTGCGCGCTATATGCGGGATGACGCCCGGGCGGCTCTCAACTTCGTGGAAGAGACGCGCGGCTATTACGTGGCCGTGGCCGCGATGAACCGGGCGGTTTGGGACGCGATGCGGCTCCGTGACCAGGGCCCTGCGTCGGGCGCCGAGGACGACGACGGCGAGGGCGGTGCGGACAGCGGGCGACTTGCCGGGATGCGCGACGACGACATCATGCCAGCCGACGGGCAGTGGCGCGAGGGGGTATTCGGCGACGCGCGCTACCAGATCCGCATCACGGACGAGGGTGGGCGGATCGCTATCAACCGTGCTCCCGAGGCGGTCCTGCGGCGGGTCGTGACCAACCTGCTCGTGGGCGGAGCTGTCCAGGGCATGGGGCGGCAGGAGGCGGCGCGGATCGACGGCATCGTCGATGCCGTGCTGGACTGGCGGGATACGGACAATCTCGAGCGCATGCACGGGGCGGAAAGCGAGTTCTACCTGAACGGTCCCGGAGGGTATCCCGCGAAGAACGGCTTCCTGGATGCGCCCGAAGAGCTGCTCCTGGTGCGCGGGATCACTGCCGAGCTCTTCTACGGGCATGACGGTGTCCCCGGTCTCCGCGACATCGTCTCCGTGTTCAACCGCAGCGGACGCCTGAACGCGCGGACCGTCACGCCCGCCGTGCTCCAGGCCCTCCTGGCCATCGGACCCGAGGAGGCGGCCGAGCTGATCGCAGAGCGCACAGGGAGCCCGGAGGCCTTCCTCGCGCGCTTGCAGGCGCAACTGGCGACCATCGACCCGACCCTGAGCGATCTGCTTACGGACGAGCCGGCGTCGACAGTCCTCGTGGAGGCGCGGGCGGATACCCGGGAAGAACGGAATCAGGCACGAGTCGCAGCCGTGTTCGAGCTGGGCACCGACGACTTCGATGGCCCGCGGGTGCGTCGCTGGTTCGATCGGGCCCCCTGGGAGGGGGCCCTGCCCTCGGGCGCTGGGAGGGACAACGGGGCATGACCCTGGCGGAATTGTCTCAGCGCCTGCGGCGTGCCGACTTCATCGACGGGCTCGGCATCTACGTTGGCCCCGCGGCCCTGGCGCTGGCCGCGGTCCGGAAGCGCTTGTTCCGCGTCACCGTGCGTGACGTGACCACGGCAGAGCTGCCGCCGCCCACACGGCCGGCCGAGCGGCTTGCCGCGCTGACCGAGACCGTTGCGCGGTTCACGCGCGAGCGCGAGATCGACGCGAGTCGGACGGTCCTGTCGGTCCCGCGGAGCGAGGCGGCGTTCAACCGCGTTCTGCTGCCCGCGGCCGCCCGCGAAAACCTCTCGCAGGTGCTCGAGTACGAGATCGAGAACCTGATCCCACTGCCGAAAGACGAGATCTACTACGATTTCTCGGTGCGCGACATCGGAACCGAGCGGATCGAGGTCCTGCTCATGTGCATTCCTCGGCGAGTGCTCCACGGGTACCTCGACGCACTCGCTCAAGCCGATGTCCGCCCGCGCGGCGTGATCCTCGCCTCGACCGCTATCGCCGACTTTCTCGGCTTTTGCCGCGGCGTGGCCCAAGGCCCTCTCGGGCTGCTCGTCCGGGAAAACGGTGCCACGGAAGTGGCATTGCTCGCTGGGGGCCAGCTCATCGCGAGCCAGCTGCTGCCGGATCGGCGGCTCGGCGAGCCGCAAACCGTCCTGCGGGTGCTGGGTCGGCAGCTCGCCGAAGAGACGCTCGGGAACGAACCGCCGTCCCTGTTTCGCTGGGAGCTGCGGAACGGCGAGGTGCCCCGAATCGAGCTTCCCGGAGAAAAGGCGCTCGTCGACCTGGCCAGGGACAAGCTGGATGCTCCGGAAGCCGTCTTCGATAGCGGGGGGCCCGCGCTCTTGCCGGCTCTCGGAGCGGCGCTCGACGCCGTGCGCGAGGGGACGGTGGCGGTCAATCTCCTCCCGCCGGAGGAGCGCCGCGGGACCGACGAAGGTCTTTCCATCGCGACGGTGGTGCTCGTGGCGCTCACGGCCCTCCTGCTGGTGGTGTGGGGAGCGAGCGCCCTCACCAAGGACATCACGCTCCGACGGCAGGTGCGGGCGCAGCTCGAGGCGGTCGAGCCGCAGGTTCGCGAGGTGCGCTTCCTGCAGGGCGAAATCGAGCGGCTCGAACGAGAGCTCGATATCCTGAGTATCGGCCAGGAGCCGGTGGTCACACCGCTGCTGCAGCGACTCACCGAGCTCGTGCCAGCCGATGCCTACCTCACCACGTTGACGCTGCGGAGCGGAAAACTCACGCTCGACGGACAGGCGCGCTCGGCATCCGACGTGCTGACGGCGCTCGAGCGGTCGAAGCGGTTCCGGAACGTCACCTTCAGCTCGCCGACGACCAAGAGCGGCGACAAGGAGCGCTTCTCGCTGATCGCGGAGCTGGGACCGTGAGGCTGCAATCGTGAGCTCGTATCAGCGGCTTCAGGCCATCTGGGGGGCGATCCGCGCCTGGTACGGGTCGCACTCCGTCCGCGACCAGCGAATTCTGCTCGGGGTGGCACTCCTTGTGGTTCTGTCCACCGTCTATCTCGGGATTGTGGTGCCTGTGGTCGACTTCCGTGCAGGGATCGCGGCCGAGATCGAACAGGGCCAGCAAGAGCTCGAGCGTGCCGCGCGCTACCTCGCGGCGCTCGAGGGACTACGAGCAGAGCGCGCATCGCTGGAGAAACGTCTGCAGCAGGCGCGAGGGCGCCTGCTGCCCGGGACGAGCGGCACACTCGGTGCCGCCGCACTCCAGGAGCGCGCCAATGCCCTGGCCGGGGAAAAGGGCATGTCCATCCAGAGTGCCCAGGTCATGCGCGAAGAGGTGCTGGAGCCCTATCGGAAAGTGACCGTGCGTCTCACCCTCTCCGGCGAGCTCGGGCCTTTTGCCGAGATGGTCTCGGCGCTTGAATTCGGCCAGCAGCTCGCAATCCCCTTTGTCGAGATCACTCGACGAGGCGCCGTGGCGGGAGCCAAGGGACCGCGGACTCTGTCAGCGACGATGGAGGTGAGCGGCTTCGTGCTGGCCGAGGAGGCCAAAACCGAGGAGGCCAGGACCGACGATGCCGGGAGCGAGGGCGACCCCGTCCCTGAACAGGCATCTGAGCCAGCTGGACCGGGAGGGCCGTGAGGCATGCGGCGGTGGACCATTCTGAACGTCCTGCTCGGCCTGATCGTGATGTTGCTCGGCGTGCAGATCGCGCGGACCTGGGGACGGGCATTGCCGGCGGTAGATCTTGCCGTGCGCCCTCCGGAGGCGATGCCCCGACGCGCAGAGGGGAGCGGCGGGGGCCGCGAAACCCGCGGCCGGAAACGCACCACCCCGGAGAAGCAGCCGCAGACGCCGCAGGCGATGGTGGTCGCGATCGTCGAGAAGGATCTCTTCGACCCGAGCCGCCAGAAGCCCGGGGAAGAGCCAGCGCCGCCGCCGCCGCCGAAGGAGGTGCCGCCGCCGCCCAATGTGACGGTGGTCGGTATCCGCATTCTCGGGAAAGATCGCGAGGCGTTTCTGCTCGATGCCAGCCAGGGCGGCCAACAGAAGCGCCTGCGCGTCGGCGACCGACTGGGCGAGTATACGGTCAAGACGATCGATCCGCAGCGGGTGACCCTGGCTGCGCCATCTGGCGATTCCGTGCAGCTCCCGCTCACCGTGAGCACGGTTCACGGAGCTGCGGCGGCCGATGCGGCACGTCCGAAGCAGCCAGCACCAGCATCGCCGGCTGCAGGTGTTCAACCCCCCGCCCCGGGGAGTCCGCCGCGGCCGCCGCGTGCCGCCATCGCTCCGGGAGCGATGGGGCGCCCGCCTGGGGTGACAGTCACGACGACGACGACGCTGCCGCCGGCCGCGAAACCGACGGGACTTCCCGCCGGTGTCCGCGAACGGCTCGAGCAGTTGCGCCCTGAGTGAGCGGGGCCGTAAGGGAGACGGCGTGCGCCACGAGGAGGGAACCGTGAGGCGGCGATATGTGCTGGGCGTGGTGTTGGCGAGTTGGGCGCTCGGGATCACTGCCTGGGCCCAGGACCCCGCAGGCCCCGGGACTGGCGTGGGCGGCACAGGTACCCCGTCCCTGCCCGGCTCGGAGGCTCAGGCGGACGATGGAGGGCAAGACCGCACGCTCGGGGAAGACGAGGCCATGGTCCTGAACTTCGAGCGCGCCGACATCCGCGAGGTCATCCATAGTCTCGCCACGGCCCTCGGCATTAGCTACACGCTGGATCCCCGCATCGAGGGAACCGTGACCATCCGCACGACTGGCCGGATTCCGCGTCGCGATCTGTTCCCGCTCTTCAATCAGATCCTGCGGCAGAACGGTGTCGCCGCCGTGCCGAGCGATGGGGTGTACCAGATTCTGCCCGTGGCGGAGGCGAAGACCCGGGCCATCATCCCCGGAGGGGCACGTCGTGCGGCCGCGCTCGCCGAGGACCGCTTCGTCATCGAGATCCTGCAGGTGCGGCATGTGGCAGCGGAGGAGATGCAGAACATCCTCCAGCCCTTTCTCACGCCCGGAGGGGACGTGTTCGCCTACCCCCGCGCGAACGCCCTGGTCGTCACGGACCTTCAGTCGAACGTGCGGCGGCTCCGCGAGCTGGCGGCGGCCTTCGATATCGATGGGTTTTCGAACCTCCATGCCCGGGTCTTCCAGATGAAGGAGGCCGACCCCGAGGAGCTCGCCAACGAACTCCTGACCTTGCTTGCGCCCTATGGCGTGACGGCCACGGGAGAGGGCGAGGGCGGCGTCTACATGGTACCGCTCCAGCGGCTCAACGCGATCGTGATCTTTGCCATCGACCCGGCGGTCTTTGCCGAGGTCGACCGTTGGCTGGCGTTTCTCGACATCCCGCCCGACAAGGGCTCCGGCAGACAGACCTTCGTCTACAACGTCGAGAACGCCAAGGCGGCGGATCTCGCCGCGGTCCTGACCGAGCTCTTCGGAGGCGGCGGAGGACCGGGGACGGGAGGCATCCCTGGTCGGGCCGGAGGCGGGGTGCCGAGCGGTGTGGGCCTGTTCGGCGCCAGCGGGGCGACTGGCGGTGTCGGGGGACGGACGGGCGGCACGGCACGCCGTAGTGCAAGAGGGGGCGGCAGTGCCGGAGGCGCTGCGGGGCTTGGCGGGGCCACGAGCGCGGTCGGAGGCGCGGGCGGCGTGCAGACGGGCGGTGTCGGCGGAGCGGCATCGCTCGGAGGCGGGGCGACGGGGCTCGGCGGAGCCGGGCGCGGGCGGCGCAGCGGCTTGACAGGAGCCACCGGAGTGGTCGCCGGACAACCCGGCGCGCCGGGTGCACCGGGAGGCGCTGCCGCGGGCGTGTCGCTTCCCGGTGGGCCGCAGACGACGGGACCGTTCCAGCAGGCGGGACCACCTCCCGTGTTTCGTGAAGAAGTGCGGATCGTGGCGGACGAGGTCACCAACTCGCTGATCGTCCTCGCCACCCGACGCGACTACCAGCTCATTCTCGACGTGGTGCGGAAGATCGACGTGGTGCCGCGGCAGGTGCTGCTCGAGGTGATGATCGTCGAGATCAATCTGAACGACACGCTCCAGTTCGGTGTCGCCTTCGCCCTTGCCGAGGGGCAGCTCAACACAGCGATTCCTTTCGGCAACCAGGATACGCCGATCTTCAAGAACCGCTCCGGCGGCGTGAACCGCGGGGCCCATTCGCTCGGAGGGTTGCTCGGCACGGCGACCCGTACGCCACGCAAGGGTGCGTTCGCGGTCATCACCGACAAGGAAAATTTCAACATCTTCATCAATGCGTTACAGCAGCAGACTAGCGTCAAGCTGCTCTCGGCGCCGCATATCATCGCGGCGGACAATCGCGAGGCCCACATCCTGGTCGGGGAGTCGATCCCCATTCTCACATCGACGGCCTCGAACGTGCTGACGAGCGGGACGGCTGCGACCATCAATTCGGTACAGTACCGGGATACGGGGAAAATCCTGACCGTGCTGCCGCAGGTGAACTCGAAGGGGCTGGTGAACCTGCAGGTCCGGCAGGAGGTGAGCTCGGTCGGGTCGCAGTCGTTCGGCCAGACCAACTCCCCGTCGTTCGTCACGCGGGAGGCGGAGACGACGTTGGTCGTGCAGGACGGCGACACGGTGCTGATCGGGGGCATCATCGACGACGAGCTGCGCGGGGGCCGGGGCGGGATTCCCTACCTCATGCAGATCCCGGTGCTCGGTCACTTCTTCCGCGACGACACGGACGACACGTTGCGACGCGAGCTCATCATCACGATCACCCCGTATGTGATACGCGATCGCGAGGAAGCCGCGGGGGTGACCGAGGATTTCAGCGAGCGCATCCCGGGGTTGTCGCGGCTGCGACGCGCCATGCAGGCGAAGCGGCTTCGGAGCCGTCGCGCTGGAAGCGACGAGCTGCCGAGCCGACTCCCAGCCCGGCGGCGAGGCGCGGAGGAAGACGGAGGTGCGCCCGAGACCCCGATCGATTCGGGCGTCGACTTGCCTCCCGAGCTGCGATGACACGCGAGGGCGATCCGAGCGCCGCGCCGGCACCCCTGCCCCGCGAGGGCCGGGGCGTGCGATTCGTGGGGGAGTTGGCGCTCGATTTCGAAGATCTCGCGCGCACTCTCGTGCGGGCGAGCGCTGGAGCGAGGATCGACCGGCGTTCACGAGCGCCGCTGCGGCGGCTGTGCGGGGGCAGGGGCGGTCGCCCGCTGCTGCGCAGTGACGTGGGACGCTCCGGATTCCGGAGCGGCGCCGCTTACCTCGACGACGAGCGGGAACGTGCGCGGCGCTACGGCGAGGTCTGGACCCTCGAGGACAGCGGTCCTGCGTACTGGGTGCGGCTGGAATTCCCGCGCCACCTGCCCCCGACATCGCTCGCCGAGCATCTCGATCTCCCCTCGGACATGCCCGACTACGAGCTCGAGCTCGCGCTCGACGGGGGTGACTTCGTCGTCCACGCGAGGATGGACGACCCCAGAGTGCGCAAGCTCGCGGGAATCGCGCCGGCCTTTCCGTCGACGTTCACGACGCGAATTCCGCTTCCGGGGCCGGTCCAGGGCTTCGTCTCTCGGTATCGGGAGAAGGTGCTCGACGTCCTTCTACCGAAAGTCCATGGCGCAGCGGGGTGAACGGGACACCGCAGCCCCGTCGTCCCGCCTAGCGCGGGCGGTGGTCTTGCGTCCCATGCGGCGCGACGATCTGCGCGCCGTGCTCGAGATCGAGAAGCGGGTGTTTCCTCGCCCCTGGTCGCGCGCGCTGTTCGAACGCGAGCTGCGCAACCCCCGAGCCCGCATGGTCGTCGCCGTCCCGGCCGCTGGGGACGAGCAGCCGGCCGTTCTCGGGTACTCGTCCTCTTGGCTCGTAGCCGACGAGGCCCACGTGCTGAACCTTGCCGTGCATCCGCAGCATCAGGGGGCCGGCATCGGCCGCTGCTTGCTGGAAGCCGTCATCGACGACAGCCGCCAGCGCGGAGCGCGGGTGGTGTTTCTGGAAGTACGCGCCGGGAACGTCGCCGCGCGGCGGCTCTACCGGCGCCTCGGATTTCGTGACCTCGGGGTCCGACGCGGATATTACGGACCCGGGCAGGATGCGATCGTCATGGAGCTGCGGCTCGCGGGAGGATGAAGGGCACGGTGGACATGGCGGTCCGCGTTGGCGAGGTGACCTTGCCGACGCCGATCATCGCCGCGTCGGGGACGTTCGGCTACGGCGTCGAATTCGCAGGCCTGGTCGATCTCGGGGCTGTTGGTGCCATCGCGGTCAAGTCGCTCTCGCTGCGGCCGGCTCGCGGCAAGCCCCCGCCCCGGCTCGTCGAGACACCGGCCGGGATGCTCAACGCGATCGGCTTGCAGAACATCGGGGTCGAGGCTTTCCTCGTCGAGAAGCTACCGCAGCTCCACGCGCGCGGCGCGCGCGTCATCGCCAATTTCTGGGGCGATAGCCCCGAGGAGTTCGCCGAGTGCGCCGCACGGCTGGACGGCATGCCAGGGATCGTCGCGCTCGAGCTCAACGCGGCGAGCCCGAACCGCCCGGAATGGGGTCGGATCATTGCCAGCGATGCGGGTGCCCTCGCCGCCGTGGTCCGGGCGGTGCGGCCTCGGGTGCGGCTCCCGCTCTGGGTCAAGCTCTCCCCGAACGTGACCGATATCGTCGCGGTGGCTCGGGCGGTCGAGGCCGCGGGGGCCGATGCGGTAACGGCCATCAATACGCTGCGCGGGATGGCCGTGGATCTCCGGACCCGACGACCACGCCTGGCGAGTCGCACGGGGGGCCTCTCCGGGCCCGCCATCAAGCCGGTCGCGCTGGCCATGGTCCATGCGCTCGCGGGAGCGTTGCGCATTCCGGTCGTGGGCGTCGGTGGCGTGCGCTCGGGAGAGGATGCGCTCGAGTTTCTCTGCGCAGGGGCGCAGGCCGTGCAAGTGGGCACCGCGACCTTTTACGACCCCCGGGCTCCGCTGCGCATCGCGCGCGAGGCAGAGCGGTGGTGTCGCCACGAGGGCGTGAAGGCGGTCGCGGATCTGGTGGGGACGCTTGGCGGGTAAGCGAAACGCTGACGGGCTGGGCCTTACTCCGTCGCCTCGATCTCGAGGTAATCGGAATCTTCGTCGCCGGCGCTGTCCTTCACCTCGAGATCGACACGGTACTTCCCGGGCTTCTGGAAGGTGTGTTTGGGGTTGGCTTCGGTCGAGTCCGGCGATCCGTCCCCGAACTTCCACAGGTAGGACAGCGGTGGCGTTCCGCCCTCGACATCGGCCTTGAACTGGACGGTTAGCGGAGCTTTCCCTTCGTCGGTGTCGGAGTCTGCCCAGACGAGCAGCGGGGACTCGAGCTCCTCCTCGTTCTGCTCTCCTGCCTGCGCTGCTGGTGCCATGGTCGTGGGCGTCGTCGCGCCCTCTCCGGCAGGGGCCGCTGTCGTCGTTGTCGCGGGCTTCGGGGTCTGCCCGGTGTCAGACTCGCCGCCACAGCCCGCCATGCCCAGGGCCACCATCACGGCGAAGACGGTCGAAGAGCCGAGCATCCGCATCGTCAGTCCTCCAGGTCGCAAATTCCAGGCGCGGGGTGGGATTCTCCCAGAGGCTCCTCGAGGTGTCAATTGCGCGAGGGGATTCCCATCCGTACGGCGCAGGGCCCTCAGCCTCGGCCTGGGTCTTCTCGTCGGACTGTCCGCGACTCTCGCGCACGGGCGCTCCGTTCCGACCCGAGGCGAGCTCGCGCTGTTGATTGTCCTCGCCGGCTTTGCAGACCGCGGCATGCAGCGACCGCGTGACGAATTCGTCGGCCCCCCGACAGCCCTCTTCGAACGCCTGCGTGCCTGGGTCGCAGAGGTGTCGTCTGGTCGGCTGCATGTCCGGCTTCATCTCGGCGAGGCGGGGGTCGAGCTGCCGACGGCCCGTGCGCAATACGTCGACAACCCGCTTCGCCTTGCCCGCGACGCGCTTGCCGCCTTCGCTGCGGCGGCAGTCGAGACGGCAGACCGCCGCGCGCTCGCGGAGGCTCACGCTGCGGTCGTGGTCTTCGCTGGCCCGGGGCGCGAGTCCCACGTCGATCGCCCGACGCCCGCCGATCCCTGGTCCAATTTCGTGGTCCTCGAGCCGCCGATCGCCGGCTTCTCGCGAGCTATTCTGCTCGCCGAATCCGAGGAGCCGCCGTTCTCGAATTTCGGCGTGCTCTGTCACGAGCTCGGACACCTGCTCGGTCTGCCGGAGCTGTATGCGCCCGGCAAAACGCACGAGGGCATCGGGGTCTGGGGTTTGATGGGCCAGGGAACCTGGCTGGGCCGGGGAGAGCAGCCGCCGCATCTTTCGGCCTGGTCGAAAGCCCAGCTCGGCTGGATCGACGTGGAGACCGTCGACCGCTCCGTGCGCGGGGTGCGCTTGCCTGCCGTCACCCGCGAGCCCCGGGCCGTCAAGATCCTGGCCGTGCCAGGCGAGACGCGCGAGTATTATCTCCTCGAGAACCGTCGCCGGGAGGGGGCGGATGCGGCGCTGCCTGGGGAGGGGATCCTCGTCTGGCATGTCGACGAGCGCCGACTGGCTTTCCGCACGGCGCAGAGCGACCCGCAGCACAAGTTGCTTCATCTGGTAGAAGCCGACGGCCGGGGCGATCTGGACCGCGGGCACGGTGCGGGGGGGAACCGGGGCGATGCCGGGGACCCGTGGGCTGGTCCCGGGCCACTCCGGCGTGCGCTCGGGCTACTGGCCCTCGGGGTGGGGGCCAGCGTGCTGGGGG